>Ga0209544_1000484_pt1 | contig 55654 bp, 51 predicted proteins | sample MesohylPK_FD_187297 | JGI IMG/M metagenome (GOLD analysis project Ga0209544, IMG submission 187297) | Host-associated microbial community of the marine sponge Aplysina aerophoba from Gulf of Piran - sponge mesohyl, lysed by proteinase K... | ecosystem: Host-associated > Porifera > Sponge >... | reverse complement strand
ATCGCTTCAAATTGTGGGAGTATTGAAGGATAACGGTAGATTTAACTTTTTGTAGTTCTGAACCTAAATCAAGATTAAATTCAGGTAGTGATCTGTGATGGATAAAATACAGTTGGTGTTTTGATAACCCTGTATCGGAAAATATTGTTATCACTTATACCTTATGATGCATTCGCATGTTATATACTTCCGAGATGAAGAAAAAGCTCTTGAAGGGCACGAGAAAATTACGCTTATCAAAAACTATTTGAATTCTAATTCCACTCAAAATATTCGTTCACATCAAGCATCTTGCAGTTTTGCCTGTTATGTGCTAAACTGTATGCAGAACACATTACTATCATTTAGGAGACAAGTATGGCATCTATTGCAGTCGAAAAATACATTACCCCTGAAGAATATCTCGCAGCGGAACGCAGAGCAAAGATCAAAAGTGAATACATCTACGGTGAGATATTCGCGATGTCCGGAGCGAGTAACGCACATAATCTTATCACTTTAGATATTGCTACTGAACTTAATCTTCAATTAAGAGGGAGCGGTTGTTTAGTTTACAGTAATGATATGCGTGTGAAAACGAAGCCGACAGGTTCTTATTTCTATCCTGATGTCGTTGTTGTGTGCGATAAACCCCGTTTTGAAGATAATGTTTTCGACACTCTCCTGAACCCTATTCTTATCGTAGAGGTGTTATCGCCATCAACCGAGGCATTTGACCGAGGTGAAAAGTTCGCGCATTATCAGGAACTTATGTCCTTACAAGAATATCTACTTGTATCACAAGATAGGATGCGTGTTGAACACTATCGTCTGATTAAGACGCAGTGGGTAGGAAAGACGTTTGAGGCACCGGAAGATGTTCTGAAGTTCAATTCCATTGAATGCGAATTGCCACTGCGTGATATATATACCCGCGTTTCATTTTCGGATTGATAATCGGAACTCCAATTCCACCCAAAATGATTAGTAACACAAACAAAATAAACACAACAATGTAAATCAGCATAGTCGGTCCAGAGGCATTAACGGCGACTTGATAGTGCCATTATAGCTGCATCCTCGGTATCAAAATGTTCAAAAAGGCATAGCAGTCGGCTTTGAACAATTAAGTTCTTGATATGTTTACCGACATTGACAACCCCGATGTGTCCGTTTCTTTGTTGGACAGCCGTGTGCACATAGATCAGCAATCCAAGTCCGCTGCTATCCATCCATCGCACGTTCTCAAGGTTAATCAGAATGCGCGGTGTATAGGTTGTGTTAATTTGTTTGTTCATTGTTTCTCGTAATGCCGGTATAGCATCACCAATGATTTTACCAGTAGGTGCTAAAATCACAATATCATCTTTCCAGCGAGTTGTCGTTGTCATCAGTTCACCTCATGTTTATTAAACGCATGCTTCCAACATGAATAGAAGATGGGTATTTGTTTAACTAACGTGAGTTCGATATTTTTTAGAGTGCATTAAGACTGATCACAGTCTATAAATGTCAAGGCAGTCTATTTTTTGTAGTAGGGCTTTGTAAACCCAATTGAATGAGTTATCGGCGTTGAAAACGTCTCTAACAAGCGGCATGAGTTCACTTGCTCATCCCATCCTATGATACATCTCTAACTATTTATCGAACTCACGTTAATAAAGGTTGCGGCTTCATGTTCTTGCGAACCTTATATACCAACTCAATACCTTGGGTTCACAAGTATTCACGCAGGTCTTGTGAGATATATCCCTTATCCGCATAGAGTTTGCCATATAAGTGGGTTCCCAACTTCGGAACAACTTTCCGGTCATCTGTTGTGGCAGGTGTGAACTCAACACCTAAAAGTTCACCAGATGTGTTGACACACAGATGAAGTTTGAACCCGTAGAATCAACCGACAGAGTTCTTGCTAAGGGATGCCTGTTCAACAAAGACTTTATGTGTTGGGTTTCGGCGATTGTGGCAAACTGGCACTGGTGTAGAATCTACGAAGGAAATACCATCACAGATGCCAAAGCGTGTGTAAATATATATAGACAAAGGTTCAAGGACTTCTTGTTGAAGTTCCACAAAACGGCTATAACTCACTAAGTTCGGAAATGCCCACCGCAAGTAGTGCCGGGCGTGTTTTTCATAAAAAGCTTTTAAGGTTCGATAATCGCTTTTGGGATGTAGAGTGCGCGGTCGTCCTCGTGTTTCAAGGGGCCGATCCACTGGCAGTTGTTGAGAGGCTTTATATTTTTTATAGACGTTAAAAAAGTCGTCAATATTACAGAAAAGTGATATGATAAACATCAGAGAACTCCTTTTGTGTTGGATAATGATTTCATTATATCAAAAGGGTTCTCTAAATACCCACAAACTCTTACTTTATTTCCGAACTCACGTCACGTTATTTTAAGTATTGTCCTACATATTATTCTCAAGTTACTCTTTCAAAAATGTGCAACAATTTCCTGTAAACTCGCGTCCTTATATACGAATGAAGAAAGCAATACGGAGGAATCTGATGAAAAACAATGATGATGTTGCGTTGATTCAACGTATCCTTGCGGGTGATCAGTCGGCTTTTGAGAGTTTGCTAAGAAAGTATCGGAAGCAGGTTCACGCGCATGCATGGCGGCGGACAGGTGATTACCATATCGCTGAAGACATTACACAAGATACTTTCCTGCAGGTCTTTCAGAAACTCGGAACACTGGAAGATCCATCGCAGTTTTCAAGATGGCTTTATCCAATTGTGAACAGACTCTGTATTGCATGGTTCCGAAAAAACCGTATACGAACCGAGTCGCTGGAAGAAACCGACTCTTCAGAAATACAGACAGAAGCTTATTCTCAATATGTTGCATTAGAACACGCAAAAACTACTGCGGAAGTCCAACGTAACCTCATCAAGAAAATGCTTGCAAAGTTGAAACAGGATGATAGGGAAATAATCACCCTTCACTACTTTAGACAGATGACATATTCAGAGATAGGGTTGCATTTGGGTATATCAGAAAGCACTATTAAGAGTCGGCTGCATCGCGCACGACAGCGGTTAAAGAAATACGAATTCATGATACAAGAAGCGTTAGAAATTACAATTGAAGAGGGACATCGCTTCCAAAAACATATCAATGGAGGTATTGGAATGAAATTAACTTTTGAAAGAGACGATCTTTTGTATACCCTGCAAATGCTGCAGGGAACCGCGAGTGAACAGGATGAGTCCCCTATTCTCTCGAATGTCTTTATCCACGCGGAAGGAGACATCATTGAGTGTATAGCGGCAGACGCGGAAATTGGTATCCGAATGAAAGTTGAAGGGTCAGTCAAAGAGGATGGGAAAATCGCTGTACCCGCCCAAGAATTGGGAAATATCGTCAAAGAATGGCACTCGGAAAAACCGATTTACTTGACATCCACAACAACCAATCAGGTTGAAATCACTGGTGGGAATGGGGTAACCAAAAAAGTAGAACTTTCCGAAGAAAAGTTTCCACAACTCCCTGTTGTTGATGAGAAAGCCTTTGCTATTGATGGGAAGAACTTTCGGTCTATCCTTCACAAAACCAAATTTGCTGCATCTACAGAGAAGAAACGATACAACCTAAACGGTCTCTATTTTAACCTTTTTGAGGATAGAACTGAAGTTGTCGCGACCGATGGATCAGTACAACTTGCACTCGCTTATTGTGAATCTATAAAGTTGGCTAAAGATAGTGATGGATTTCTCGTGCCGTTAAAAGCAGTAAAAGAAATTGAGAGAGCATTTGCTAATTCTCCACAGATAAAAATCTCACGTATTGAGGACAAGATTCTTCTTGCAGATGAACACGTTACTTTGACGACGAAATTGATAAACAGTGAATATCCATCTTATGATAAAGTCTTAAACCAGACTACTGAAGGATGTGCCGTTGTGCCTAAAGAACCGATTCTGTCTGCAACACGTAAGGTTTCATTGCTCTCAAATCCGAAATGTCCTTCGGTATATTTAGAGATAGACGAAAAACAAATTCGGATTTCTCCTAAACTTTCTGCACCGGATGAAGAATGTGAGACATTAGCAGTAGAATCATGCACAGGGAAAGTCCATATCCGTATTGATTCACGGTTTCTGATAGAGATATTAGATCATATTGAAACTGAGTCTTTTTCCATGGGGTTCTCAGGTTTGATACATCCTATAGTTGTTAAACCGATTGGTGATGAAGGACATATCTACTTCATCATGCCGATGCGTTTGGAAGACTAGGATCTATCTCATAAATTGTTTACCTGATCTCTTGCAGAACATCATATCTTTATCGTAGGAACGAGGTTGTCTCACCCCAGAAAGGGTGCTTCTAATCGGACAGGAAGACCCTAAAGTCAATAACTCTGTAAACCTGATTTACTTCAGAATTCTCATCATAATTTAAGACAATTTTGTGTATGTTTTGTTGAATATTTTCATTTTTTGTCCTTTTACCCTTAAATGACTTTAGCGTTTCCTTGTGTAACCAATACATTGTATACAATCAGAATGAGTGGATATCATTACATTACAGAAAAAGGAAGACTAATAATGTGCCCCAAAATGTTGAGTGATATTAAAGACATTCTTTCTTTGGAATTTCTCTCTACTCCTTATCCTATTGCTGTTTCTCCTAACGGTAACCAGTTGGCAGTTGTAACCAAAAGTCATGAAAGACAACAAGCAAAAGGAGAGAAGTTTGATAAATTCCTTCCGACAGGTTTACCAAAAGGGTTGGAAGGGAGTGAAATTTGGATTGTGAATATCAAGAGAGAGGAATCTCGGAATCTTACACCGAATTGGGGAACGAGTTTCAGACCAGCGTGGTCACCGGATGGGAAGAAACTGGCATTTTATTCTGATAGAAATGAAAAAGCACAACTGTGGATATGGGATGGTAGAGAAAGTGAACCAAGACTTGCGAGTAAGGTCGCAATCCGAACATACTATTGGGATGCTCCACCTCTTTGGACTTCAGATGGGATGCAAATCGTTGTTAAGACATCGAATAAAATCGGAATGAGTAAGGAAACGGGAGCAAATGAAAATACTGTTTCCGCGAAAGTTTTTACCAGTCATATTGCTAATGAATCAATTGAAGATATTGACAATTCCGATGTTGAATCAGAGCTATGGTGGCCTCAAGGTGTTGAAAAGTGGCTTTCAGCAGATGTAGGTATGATAACAGTTGCTACCGGAGAGGTACAAACCTTAGCACAAAGTTTTTATCCAATTGGAATCCGAATATCACCTGATGTGAAAAATGTGGCTGTCATGAACTTTAAAGGTCATACGAAATTAGAAAACACTGATTCGATGTATGACGTTTATCTATTGCCTCTGGACGGAACGTCGCCAAGGTTACTTGCCGAGTCGCTGAGGTTTCACGGGCTTTTGTTTAGTTGGTCTCCAGATGGACGTTATATTGCTTATGGAACAGCAGGTTATCCGCTTGCAATTCAGGAAGCAAAAAACGAACTCTTCATCGTTTCGACTGCTGATGGTAGCCAAGTGTGTCTGACTCAAGATATTGATACGGATCTGGTGAATGGTTCACACCCACCTTTATGGTGTTCAGATAGTCAACATCTATTTTCTATTGCGCAAGGACACCTCTGGAGAATTAATGTCACTGATAGAACTGTTGAAAGATTAACAGATGGATTTGATCGGAGTGTTGTCCAGATCGTTCGACGCGTTGAAGCAGATACCATTTGGTCGCCAGAGAATACCGACTCAATATACATTCAAACATTAAAAGGATCAGAACATGGGTTTCATCGCGTCGACCTCAAGACACTTGAGATAACACAATTGGCAGAAGAAAAACGGGTTTATAATCCTAAAGGTAGAAACATGGATGTTGCTTCGCAAACAGGAGAAATATACTACAGCATTGAGGACGTAAGTCACCCAACCGATGTGTGGGTAGCGGATGCAGATTTTCTAAACCGAAGACAACTTACCTGCCTAAATCCAAACGTTGAAAAAACATCTCTTGGCACTTCCACAATCATTAAATGGCAGACTCCCGCTGGAAAACAGTTAAGAGGTGCCTTATTATTGCCAGCAGACTATACTGAAGGACAAAGTTACCCGTTGATCACACAAGTTTATGGCGGTTCCTTTCTATCGCGCATGGGGAACGATTTTGGGACAGATGGCATCGGTCATAATTTTATGCTGACAAATCAAAATTACGTAGTCTTTCTCCCAGATATGCCGATGGAAACAAATTCTCCTATTCAAGAACTGACAGAACTCGTGCTTTCTGGAATTGATAAAGTGATTGACATGGGGATTGCCAATGCTAACTGCTTAGGATTGATGGGGCACAGCTATGGAGGTTATTGTGTCAATGCCCTGATTACGCAGACATCACGGTTTGCCGCGGCGGTCACAAGTGCTTCTATTTGCAATCTGATTAGTTTCAGTGGCTTCTTAACTGAAGAGGGTAACAGTCCATGGTTTACTTGGACAGAAAAGAGCCAAGGCAAAATGGGTGGTTCCCTTTGGGAGTTTCGCGATCGGTATATTGAAAACTCACCTATCTTTTTTCTTGCCAATGTTGAGACACCTTTATTAATGATTGTTGGAGCATTGGACGATTCCGCTGTCCCACAAACAGGGGAAATGTTCTCGGGGTTACGTAGACTTGGAAAGAAAGTGGTTTTAGTGATGTATGAGGATGAAGGACATGTGATACAAAAAGGACGTTATCCAAATGTCGTTGACTATTGGCAACGAGTTCTTACTTGGTTTGATGAACATTTTTCAAATGAAAGGTTTAGCAAGTGAAAGTTATGATACTTCTTGTTCCTTTTCATCAAAGCAGATATCACACTTTCAAGATTACTATACAAACATGTGTGTGAGAACTTGCGTTGGGCATTTCCATACCTTGTTAACTACAATCGCTTCGTAGAACTTATGTTTGAGTCACTTGCCCTGATGCAAAAAAACGCCGATGCTGATTGAAACTATAATTGGACAACTCAAGAAGCAGACAGGACTTGAACATAGTTGGTCTCGGAGTGTTATCAACTATCAAGTGAACTTAGTATGTGCGTTGATCGCATATACACATCTACCGAAAAAACCTGCTTTAGATATGCGGACACTTCAGAAACAAACCTGATGACTGATTTTGAAAACTAATAGATATTTATCGAACTCACATTTTATTAGACTTTGATGTGCTTTTGCTGAAAAAACGGATGTTGATTGAATCGGTTATCAAAGAAATAAAAACGCAGACACAACTTCAACATACGCGGCATAGAAGTTTTATCAACTTCCAAGTGAACATGGTGGCTGCCTTAATTGCTTATACCTATTTGGAGAAGAAACCCTCGTTGAACTTGCCGGAATGCAAACGGATCCCGACAGCAACGCTTTCTCTAGAACCCTAAATCTTTTTCCGAACTCACGTTATATTAGACAATATAACGAATTAAGTGTTAATTTTATCGCTAATCCGATCACTAAAATCAAAATTACTGTTTTTTGCATGAGAGTTTTCCTTTTCTCCTTTACGACTTAGAGATTTAATCCATTTAGGTAATTAGCAATCTGCTTCGGTTGTCCATCAACGGTCGTTTCCATGGCGGCGATGACAAGCACGAAACTTTTGATGTTATCCTCAACCCGTGTTTCAGAAGGTTTACCACCGTTAATCCAATTTAAGAATTCATTGAATAAGTGGTGGTGATGCTCATAGTGGACTAGTGGTGCTGCGTAAACTTCCGTTTCACCACCAACACGATGGATTACCATCTGGTTTCCACCACCTATTTGGACTGTGCCCTTTTCAAACTCGGCGCGGTAGGACTCATGATTCCAACAGTATTCAATGCCAGCCGCCGAACTGTTGCCTTCATAAGAGGTGTGAACACCGTTGTCCATACGCATAAGATAGAATCCGCTGGAGTAGTGTCGGAAACTTGACCATTCAGGATTCCACCCAAATCCGATCAAGGTTTCGCAATCACCGCCAGAGAGAAACCGAAGCATGTCCAAGTGATGAACGGCACCTTCAATGAGAAGTCCGAAATCCATATCGTGCCGCCAGGCTCCCCACTCGGAATAGCGGAGAAAGTTGCACCCATATCTACCGACAACGTATTGAAGGTCTCCCAATCTACCTTCATCACGGATACGAATCAATTCTTGTTTATTATCCGCATAGCGGTAGTTTTGGATAATAGTACAAGGCACCCCGGTTTTCTGTGCGGTGTACACCATTGCTTTCGCGGCATCCCAGTTATCCGCGATCGGTTTTTCGCATATAACGGGCATCCCGTTCTCCATGGCAGCAATTGCCGCAGGACTGTGGAATTTAGGTGGAGTAGCAATACCACAAAAGTCTGCTTTGACCTCCACACACGCCTCGTTAAAATCTGTAAAGCATTGCGAAGTGCTGAGTCCTAACGCTTTGCTTTGTGCTGCGAGAACCTCTGTATTCACGTCTACTAAACCGACGATTTCAACCCGATCACTGAAATTATCGGTGAAGATTTGGATCCAGTTAGCTGCCATACCACCGCCACCAACCATCAAACATGTTCGTTTTGCCATATTCTTTCCCTTTTTAAATTTGAGGGTGTTAACCAAATAATGATGCCAAAGACCACAGTCCCTCTAAACTGTGATGCCCCACAACCAATTTTCTAAATGGTAACATATTGGACAAATAGTGTCAATGTCCTTTGGACGATTTTTTATTCACTTAAGTGTTGTTACTCTGTATCCTCCATTACAACAATTCACTTTACTCGGAGGATATCATGAGAAGGTGTCCAAGATGTCAAAACAAGCACTTTGTGAAAAACGGCTTTGTCAACAAAAATCAACGCCATAAATAGACAATATAACGAATTAAGTGTTAATTTTAGTTAGTCTCTGTTAAACTTGTATTAATATCCATTTGGAGGCTAACTCATGACCAGTTTTCAAACATTAAAAGATAAACCTAAAAGGTTTCTCGCACTGACAGGATATACGATAGAAGAGTTTTCTGAACTTTCCCGTGTTTTTCAAAGTGTTTTTTAGACTATGTTCAAACACAGACCCTTGAAGGTAAACGACGCAAAAAATGAAGGTATACTCCATATAAAAATCGTTGTTTTGATACGCTTGAAGATATGTTGTTATTTATCTTGATTTACCTGCGACAAGCGATGACACAAGATGTGATAGGTGAACTCTTTGGTATGTCTCAACCCCTTACGAATAGATGGGTTCACTTGCTTTTACCGATATTGAACCAAACTTTAGCAGAACTTGGAGAGTTGCCATCACGAGAAACAACACCCAGAACTTTTGGTGTGGCATCGGAGACTGTGTCTGATAATCAAAGGTCAAATCACTTTTTTTCATGATAGCACACAGCGTCCGATCCAGCGTCCAAAAGACCCACAAACTCAAAAAGCGTATTATAGTGGTAAAAAGAAACAACATACCCTCAAGAATAATCTGATTATCATGCCGACAGCAAAGTTGTTTTATTAACACCCTCCTGTGAAGGTAGCATACACGACAAACGCATTGCTGATACTATAGGATATTGTGTGTCAAGCGGCACTATTTTATATCAAGACACCGGTTTTCAAGGTTGGACGCTTACTGAAATAAACATCGTTCAACCTAAAAAGAAACCAAAGGGACGAGATCTCACCATTGATAAAAAAGAGAACAATCGGGACATTTCATCCATACGCACACAAGCTGAACATGCGATAACGGGTGTCAAAAGATACCGCATCGTCCAAAATAAGTTGCGAAACTGAAAGAAGGGTTCAGCGACATAATCATGGAAACATGATTATAGATAAATCTTCAGACCTTGGTGTTATCATACACATTTTATTAAATCATCATAGGGAACAGGATGCATACATTAGCAACGATTGAAACGAAAACAAGTTTGCAACTCACAGATGAGGATAAGCTTCGGATCGGTATCGCATGGGATGCTTTATCCCCAAATTCAAGACGCGCCTATCAACTATCTTGGCGACAACTTAATGACTTTCTATCCGCCAAAGATGAAACACTGGACAACTTCACAGATACACAATTCGCAGCCTACCTCTCAATTTTGGATGCAAAAGGCATAGCACCAAACACCTTATCGGTCAACTTAGCCGCAGTCAAATGGTATTTCAGCAATGTGAGAGGACAAGATGTCCAGTTCCCAATCAGTCAAAAGAGGTTGAAGACTATTCGACGCGATGCCAAAGGTCGTGGTCGCGGTCAAGTAGATGCACTTGTATGGACTGATGTTGAACGCGTCTGTGCCTTTGCAGAGTCTGATGGGTCTATAATGGGATATAGGGATTCTGCGATGATACGGTTGATGTCTGATTGCTTGTTACGCGTATCTGAAGTAGTCGCTGTCAACGTTGGGCATTTCAAACAAAACACCCTAATTGTCCAAAGGTCAAAGACAGACCAACAAGGTGAGGGTGTAGCGTTGTATGTCACAAGTGATACAAGGAACGCTATTAGCAAGTATCGAGAGAAGGCAGGGATTACGCGCGGTGCTCTGTTCAGACCTATACGCAGAGGTGGACATATCCAAACGAGTAGGCTTACAGATGTCTCTGCCAGAATGATTATCAAAAGGCGTGCTGCGGATGCCGGTGTCAATGGATTTATATCAGGACATTCGTTGCGTGTAGGGTCTGCGGTTTCACTCGCTAAAGCGGGTGCTTCGGTTGTTGATCTACAAGTCGCAGGCAGATGGAAGAATTCACAGATGCCAGCACATTATGCGAGAGCGGAGATGGCAGAACGTGGGGCTATCGCAAGGTATAAGGAAAAGAAATCGTAAGACACTGGTGTGAATACCGCAGTTATCAAGGAAATGGATATTTATAAGGTCTTTGAACCAATCACGACAATCCTTGTAGGTCAATACAACTTGGTGCAGCGCAGCACAATCAAGCGACTCTCTACTTTCTAAAGAAGTAAGATATGATTGGCATAACGATTGCACTTTCAGAGATTTCAATATTCACCGAGAGAAACGAGGCAACCTATTCCATCCTATTCCGTATTTCATAAGTTTTCTATTCATAATAACTTTTTGTCTACCTTCTGCACTTATACTGGGACAGCGAAATAATATCCTGTGATTTTTCCATTTTGATCGACTTCACAGAGATACACGCCCATTTTATTACAGAGTTCAATTTTTGCTTGTGTGAGATCTGCGGAGATTTCTACTATTTCACCATCGTAAATGGTTTGTGTATCCTTGTATGTATAGATAGCCTCTGCAAGTGTAGCGAGTTCTGGTATTGATGCGTTTTCATAGGTGCCGATAGATTTTATACACTGGCTCCAAATGTGTAATAAGTATCTGCGATCTATGTCGTTGAGTTTATATTTTTTTCGGATGTTTCTATAGATATTGTACGTATCTGTTTGTATTTGGTTATATCGTTAGCCGTGAATATTAGATATATTTATGGGTAGATATAATTTGTATCTAAAAATGGCTTTTAATTCGTCAACAAACCTGTTATAATTTAGTTATGATTATTGATAGTTTTATTTATTTATCTGTATAAGGACAGGAGAAAGAAAATGATGAACGATAACGAGACGTTACAAGAAGTTACTGAAGGGACGACTGAGAGGATTGAAAGTGGCGACCCCACTGCGGCGACGGATGGCGCGACTCCTATACCCGAACAAGAATCGACACCGCAGTCTGCGGAGAACACCGATGCACAGGGTACGGACGATGAACGAACACCTCAAAGCACACAACAATGCGAAACAGTGCCGGTTGAATCGATTGTTTTCCGTGAAGATTTATACCCTCGCATTGAACATGATGCTGCACTTGTTGAGCAATATGCGTCTGTTATAGAGAAGTTGCCTCCAATTGAAGTCAACCAACATTATGAACTGATTGATGGGCAGCATCGTTTGTTAGCACACAGCAGAGCCGCAGAAGAAACGATTGATGTGATTATTACTCACACGCAATCAGACGATGCCTTGCTCAAGCTTGCTATTGAACGGAATTCAAGGCACGGCATGCAACTCAGTATGAAGGACAAGAAATCCACAGCCCTCAAAATGTATGCGGCGTGTCCCGAGCAGGAACATGCCAATTTCAGGAAGGAATTAGCAGACCTGTTTTCTGTTCATCCGGATACTGTTCGAAACTGGACACGCGACATTGATCGGAGTCTGAGAGATGAACGCGACGAAAAGATCTTCAATATGTGGCTTGCGTGTCAGACACAGGAAATGATTTCAGCTGAAGTTGGAATAGACCAAAGTGTTGTTTCAGACCTGATTAAAGAATTTATGGGTTTTCGGAAGTTTCCAAAAACCCATAAATTTTCTGAAGAAACAGCCAGGTTTTCAGAAGAAGGGTTTTCCCCGCCTATCTATAATGTTTGGGAAGTTCATTCGGCTGAGAGTATTGTTGAGAACCTGCTCTGGCTCTACACAGACCCTTTTGACATCATTGTTGACCCCTTTGCGGGTGGTGGTCACACCATAGACGCTTGCAAGAAAAGACTTCGCAGATACTATGTAAGTGATCTAACACCAATTGTTTCCCGCAACCGTGAAATCCGGACACATGATATACAAACCAGTATGCCGAAAGTCCCATCTTGGCAAGATGTGAAAGTTGTGTATTTAGCCCCTGATAAGAAAGCAGATACCGGTGTGAATATCGTGAACATTATCAATGCCTTTGCACCCCATCTACAAGCCGGTGCTAAAATGGCAGTATTGATGCAGCCGATCGCTCTGGATACTGATAAAGAGAAACGGGTGTTTGTTGATCCTATTTGGGAGATTATCCAACGTGTGAAACTTGCGATCTGTGCACGGATTCACGTGCCGCTTTCATCAATAGAGATGTATTCAGAACAAGATGAGCACTGGGCAACAGACACAAAACAACTGCTTGGTATCAATCGTGAACTGATTGTTTGGGAAGTATAAATTGTTGTCAGTCCATAGCGGTTCTCTGTGTCTAAATAATGTTTGCATCAGATGTCTGAACCTCTATACTCACAGGATTTGTGGACATCCTCTGATGCAACTGATAAGGAGATGCTACCATGAAAAAAGAAGGATCAAAGAAACAGGAAAAGCAAGACAAGACCTTTACCGAGAAATACATCCTTGAAGAAACTTTTACGAAGCCTGTCTGTCTTTGGACTTATGAGGGCGGTGTTCTTGTAAAAAAAGATATGAAGGCTCTTCGGTTTGATCTACGTATTGACGATGGCAGAATACTGAAGAAATTGGATGTGCTGTTCGCTTTTCCCCGAGAGGAGTATGATGACATCAAATATGGGATCCGTGTTAATAAGAAGATAGAAGCCGAGCAGCATAAACCAATTGTGAAACCAAAGGAGCGTCCGATAGTTGTTTCCTCAGAGCGCGAATATATACGGGGCACGGGTAAAGACGTGCAGATTACACTACGAACTGGACATGTTCTTTCTGGTCATCAAGTCTACGCGACAAGGTATAATATCATTCTGAAAATCAATGACAAGATTGTTCTGGTTTACAAGCATGGCATACTGGAATATGAGAAACCAGACAGCAAATCGGAAGATACTCAGGACGGATGAAACCACTAAAGAACAGCCACCAGTTACAACGGAAGTTGAAGTGATTGATCAGGTCGATGACCAGGCTATTGTAGAGATGACCGGGCAGACAATTCAAAGTTATGTCTACTCAATCAAACAAGGTCGGCACGTCGTGGAAGGATTAACGTTAGCTGGTATCAATGAAGCAGCTAATCGTAGAGGTGAGATACAAGTATATGTCAAACAGAAGTTTAACGTTGAGAATAGGAACGATATGACACAACTCGCAGCAGAACTCAAAGCAGCGAAAACAACATCAGAGTTTTTGATCAACTTATCCACAGGATAAAGTCGTAGGTGCAACGGGGGTATGACGTCGTTAACTGTATGCTAAGCCGTGTTTCAATGTGTCTTTCATTGACAACGATTATAGCAGGTGTTTGGTAGAATATTGTGCCCGCGTCACATCTATACTTCCTTTTTGGGGTTATTCCATATAGCATCCGGGCTACTGAATTCGGCTGTAGCACCCCCATAAGTTGAGTACCTTGTGTGCGGAATATCTGCACCAGTGATCTTATCCGCCAGTTTCCCGATTTCCGCTAAAATCTTTAGCTCTTCTGAAACAGTGAATTCTCTACCACTAAACAAGTAGTTTTCAAGCCAAAACAGACGTTCTATAGGATCACTCAATATAGCGATTTCTGCCAAATCTTTCTTGTCTGATGCTTGAAATATCTTGATGTCATGATAGTTTTTCGTCCTAGGATTGGTGTTATACTCATAAAAACGCTTCTTGACAACACTGAATCGCTTTTCATAATCTCCGTATTCTTCAGAATTATAGTCAGGAAACCTTTTCAAAAACTTCTCGGCAGCCTCTGATGGCTTCACACCAGATCCAAGATTCTGTATGATCCACTTTCTCACAACCGGTCTGGTAAAAGGTGGAATTTTCTTGATTTGTTCTTTATTTTCCCTCTTTTTATTACACATTAAAATACTCCTATTAAAAGAAATAGAGGTTCATTCCGAAACAAAATGTCTCGGACTGAACCCCTTTATGATTTAATTAGTATACAATAATCAAATAATAAATGTCAAGAAAAACAATCTTTAGCTGTGATATTCACAACAGCTAAAGATTGTTTAGTTTGCTATTATTACGCCAAAATTGATGTAATTCTGCCGTGAATCCAGTAAGAATATACTTGCGTTGCTATTAGTTTATGGATTATTCTGTTATTATTGTAAACTCAGCATCATAGACAATGTAATCCAGAAAACATCAGAAGAACCCTACGTTACTGCTTTTATCGCACGTATCTACTGCTTTGGCAATCAAAATACGAGGGTGTTAACCAAATAATGATGCCAAAGACCACAGTCCTTCTAAACTGTGATACACCACAACCAATTTTCTAACTGATAACATATTGGACAAATAGTGTCAATGTCCTTTGGACGATTTTTTATTCACTTAAGTGTTGTTACTCTGTATCCTAGCAGAAACACATCGCATTGAGCAGAATAACTGCCTGATGCGACACTGGTTCGGCAGGTTCAAACGCAAGTCTATTATTGTTTCAAAAACCGTGGAAATGGTAGACCTAACGATTGCTTTGTTTGCGCGGTTCCGTGTCAATGCGGACAGGTTTGACATTTTAAATCTCGGCGGCGGACAACCAAATATCATTAGTTAGTTAACGCCCTCTTAATTAGTATGCAATAATCAAATAATAGTCGCAATTCTCAACGTCACAATTCTCCGAAATTGTCCCTGATGTGTTAGCCAATTCCTAAGATTCTGCGGATTTATAAATATTAAGTGAGACCTGTCTGGATATGGGTTTAGGGGTGAATTCTGTTCGTTTAGAATTACGGAAGATTACCGAAGATTAGCCAAGCTGTGAAACGTGGACATCGTTAGAAGCGGATCGAGCGTTAGCAGTGCCTGTGTCATAAGGGTCGACTCCCGATGAAAGGGTCAACTTCCGCATCGCGGACAAGATATGCCATCAGACGCTACGAACCCACATCCCGACTTGATTTTTCTGCGACTCACCTTGTTATGTCACTTTCGCTAATTTGGAGGTCACTTTCGCAGGTCACTTTCGCAGGTCACTTTGTCTTGTTGAAATTGCACTGCGGTTTCATGTAAAATTAGCATGTATATGTTGACAAAAAAGGAGTATTTAAAGTGAATATTCAAATGAATGCTGTTACCTGGAATTTTTTATCTCTATTAAGAGTATTTGCTCAAAGTCGGTTCATAAATATAGGTGATCGTCAGAACGATCTCCAACGGATGAGTTTTGTAGGTAATGAAAAGTATCCTAAGCCGTTGTCAGATAAGTTTATTTTAGATATTCAACATGCGTTAGATATTCAACATGCGTTAGATATTCAACATGCGTTAGAGAATCATACTACTATACATGATTATCTTCGCCTAATGTTTGATGATGGTAAATACTTGGAAAAGGCAGATCAACTTAATTGGGAATTAAAGCGTACACCGGTTGTCTTTGAATACCATGAACCTGTTAATTGTAGGTCGGGGGTGCGTGAAGTAGGTAATCCAGTATTTGACCATTTTACAATAACAATAGAAGCATCAGACATGCCACTGAACGCACTACCATACGGCATAAAGACCTTAGCTGAAGTGTCGCACGGTTTCGTTGTTTGCTTTTTTGAATCATCACACCTTTTTGATTCTAATTTGCCTGTTCTGGATATTTCCTTCCCAATAGATCGTGATATAGTGCAGGCTCTACACAAAATATCTGAATTTGAAAATTTAGAAGAAGATGATACGACCCCTTCACGACAACGCCCACAAAAACCAGTTGAAAACAACACGCAACGACAGCAGCAGATGACAACCAAAGAAAAAGTGTATAACTTCATTGCCCAAAATTCGCCTGTGACTATCAAGACTCTCTTGGAACAAGAGTTTTGCGGGAAAAGGCATTTACATCGTATTTTACAATCGCTTATTAAAGAAAAGAAAATCACAAATCCCAAACACGGTATCTATAAAATTACGAATTATTAGAAAACATAAAAAACAAAAGTCAATCTATATGCATAGGGAATACGGATAGCATTTCGGCTTGGGATCTTTTATGCATTTCTTTAGATGAGGTTTAATATAATGATATAATGATTAAAATCCTTCCGCGAAACCTGTTTAGAAATACTATTGTATCTAATAAATATTTGAGCCTTAATCTTGATAGTGAACCATCTCTAAATATCCGATCTGTTGCCCATATCCCTGTGTATATCTGATATTCTTATTTCTCTGGGGAAACATAGAAGGCGACCTTAAAACGAGCGTTCTGACGCAATCTGAGACGGTTTCAAAATGTTCACGTAACTTTCCGTTTTTTCTTTGTTGTCTTATCGTGGCGTGCGACTGTAGAATAACTCAGATCAAGCAGGTGTGCGACTTCATCTCTTGATTTTTCACGGAGTAGTTTATTCATCTTTTCTATTGTTTCTATGGGTGTTCGTGTTCCCAGTTTACCCGCGCGTGCACTATTCCGTTGTTGTTTTGCCTCACTAAACTTAATTCCGTATGTAAGAGCGACAACTTTTATCAGGATACGGTTTATGTATCCCTGTGAGATACCGGTCGCTTTGCTAATTTGGTCGTTGGTCATAGTTTTCCACGCATCTTGTGGGGTGTCGGGATGTATAAGCCAGTCTTGTAATTTCTGTTGTTGTTTAGACAATTTCTTTTCCATAATACATCTTCCTTGTTTATATAGAAATGATCAGGACGGCTATGCTTCCGTTCCATCAGTTTCTTGTCCTTTCTGTGTGTCCATATCGGCAATGAACCTTTGAACCGACTGGATAAGTTGTGTGACTTTGTCTACGACTTTAGCATTTTCAAGGATAGCATCTGCGGCAACCTCTAAAGTCTGTGTGTCTCCTGATGCCTTAATTTTGTTGAATCCTTTTGTGATATACTCGGTATCTTCTATGATACTTTCAAATCGGTTATGTATAATCTCAATGAGTTTCGGTGCCACCGATAGCCTTTGTTTCCATTATCGCCTGTTTCCCGTATTTGTTGATATACTTCAACTTACTGGGTCTTTTATACGTGGGATCGTAAATCTCACTATCATTATTTATAGTGAAATCTCTAACGATTTCACCGACAAGTTGACCGGTATTCCTCAACAATATCTTCATTGAACTGTGGGAACGTATTGATACTGGGGTCAATGACAACCGCAGTGAGTGGGTGTTCCTCATAAGTATTATTCCAATGTATTATTCCAATTCTTTCTCATTGTTATCTCCATTCGTTATAGATATAGCCTCACTGGCAGCTCTGACTTTTTCATAATCTACACCTAAGTAGGCTTGCGTGGTCGTGATATTCTGATGTCCGAGCATCTCCTTAATACTAAAGATATCGTTCATCTGTGAATAAAGTCGCTGCGCATAACTTTTCCGTAAAGAGTGTGTCGCAAGGTTGCCGTTGAGAGCTGCCTGTTGACACACATGCTTGAAAATCTTATGTGCCTGTTGCCGTGTAATCGGCACTATCCCCTTCACTCTGTTCCGAGAAGGGAATAGCGGTCGTTTATCATCTAAACATCCATATTGCTGTGTGTGCCACGCTATTATCTCAGTGATTGCTTTCGTGCCGTCTCTGTTCACAGGAACACTGCGGGCGTGTTCTTTACCTTTAACGATGGACTTACGATAGTGTAAGTCGGTGACAGGTCTGCCGTTCTGGTAGACATCCCCGATTGTTAGGTTCAGTAGTTCACTGATACGTCCGCCAGTAGAGACACCTATCATGAACAAGCATCGGTTTCGGGTTGCATAAGTGCCATCAAATGTGTCGGCAACGATTGCGACTTCAGATGCTGTTAGCGGTCTTGTACCTTTCATAACAACTCCTTTGTAAATAAATCAGGAGCGAGTTACACTGCCCCTGTCCTACTTTAGTTTTCATCATCAGAACTGTCTATATCATAAAGAATAGATTCAACTTCCATTGAGTCTCCATTACCGAGTGATTCTGTGCATCCTCATTACATCCCACATCATATCGCATAGTCCAACGCCTTCAAATTATCTATCGTGGTGTCTTGCTCAAAATGTAGCCGAATATAATCCAGAACAATAATGGGCAAGCAGAACAAACGAATAAAACGAGAAATATATCTAACATATCTGATTGTTTCCTGTCTGTATCCTGAATACCTGTCTGTATCCTGAATACCTGTCTGTATCCTGAATACCTGTCTGTATCCTCGTTCAAAATCTTCTTCCAAAAGGTTGATTGTCGGTTGTGTCCATCCGCAGAACCGACATGTAAAATAATGACATGATTTTCCCTATGTGGTATAATATCACTTTCATTAGTTGTAATTCCTTTATAGGAAAGAGATGAAGCGGTGTTAGAACACCGCTTTTTCTGTGAACACCGATTGCCACAGAAATACGGAAGGGGAGACTTTCACTCCCCTGTAGGTTTAGCCCTATCCCGTTGTATTGATTTACAGTCCTTGCATAACGACTTGAGGGAAGTTTATCGCTTTCTGAACCTGTTCTGGTGTTCCCTGTAAGTATCTCGCAAGCCGTTGCATCTTACGCATCGCTTTGTTGAATGTCATACCAACCCGTCCTTCGCTCAGGTTGATAATCTTGCCAATCTCAGCATTGGTCATTTCTTTCGGGATACCACTCCGTCTCTCAACAATAAACCGCTCGCGCTTAGACAAGTGAGATAAGAAGTAATCTAAATCTACTTGTATATTCACTCGCTCATACCCCATTTCAGAAGTTGTATCGGGGATTAAGTCAAGATAAGAGGTTTCTGTATCCGTTTCCGTGTCAAGCGATAACAAGTCATCAATGAACTGTTGTGCATGTTGCAACCGCTTGACCTCATCTATGCTAAAACCTGTCATCTTGGATAATGCCTTAATCGTTACGCACCCTTTGTCAACAAAGAGCCGAACCTCTGCTTGACGCAGTTTTCTAACACGACTCCGTTTCACCTCTGGAACGTTTATCGTCCTTTTCTGGAACTCTGAACGCATTATCGCTTTAGAGACTTTGAACTTGGCATACGTAGAAAGTCTACACGGGTGATTGACCTTACAGGTATCAATCGCTTTCAGAAAACCTATAACGGCATCACCAAGAAAATCTTCTGCCAGCATATCTCTGGGTTTGAAACTGAAACACATCTTAATCAGAAATGGCATGTAGCATTCTACAAGTCGATCGCGTGCATACTGACTCCCTTTTTTTGCTTGGATTATCAATACATTCTCTTCATCACGTTCTAAACGTGGATAATCTGCTCTCAAATTGATAGACACTTTTTACTCCATCAGTATTTTCATTGATTGAAGACAATCAATCGGTTATACTGTAACCTTGTAATTCGTTATGAATTGATTGTGGGAGTTGGTGCTCCCACTTTCCTACCAACCTATTTGGTAGGAAATACGCAGTCAAGGAATTGAACCTTGAATCACACCGCTGTGCTGCGTCTGGAGTAATGTTCTAACCTTCCATTTCGTAACCCATTCATGGTTAGCAAATGCTCAAGTATCTCTGAATTTCCAAATATTGTGTGAGACCTACTTGTATCCGTGTTCAGAATTGCTTGTTTCACCATCTCTTGAGCATTGTTCAAGCCCGAATCAGCGTCAACTCTGCTTCTGTAATACTGACCGACCTTGCTTTATTCAGTTGTAGTTGTTGTCTGTGCTTGATTCACCTCTGATTTTATTCTCTGATGGCATTGTAGCATATAATCAAGTATTTTGTCAAGTTATTTCTTAAGTTATTCTATTTATTGAGTTTGAAGTTGACAAAATGAACCTTACGTCAACCTCAAAAAATCACCAATCTTCAAGAAAATACATCAATCCATCAAAAATCTCACCAAACTCAACAATTCAAGACTTTTACCCAAAATCAACCAAATTCAAGGCACAATACCTCACACCAGCAGAAATCCAAAATCAAGAACGGGGTATGCACCCAAGACCGAATACAAACCGATACACGCTCGAAAAAATCACACTAACCCAGTGACCGAGAAATTTACAAAAAAAAAATAAAAAAAATCGGATATGTTTAGGTAGGTAAGCAACACAAATCAACTCTCTGCAATCCAGATATACAATGATGTTGGGGAATAAGTTCTCAAATTGCAGTTGGACTGCTCCGATAGCTAGGTAAGTGAGGTCTATTCCGAACCAGTGTCTTTCCGGTGATTCTGCTGCGATTAGGGTTGTGCCGCAGAAGGGATCAAAATAAGGTCATCTTTGTTTGATGAAGCAGTAATAATGCGTTTGTAGAGTTCTATCAGTTTTTATGTGGGGAGCCGGTGCGTTCCTTGGATAGTGTCGCCTACTTGCCCGCCAATATCAACAAGTAGCGTATTGTATGCGTCTTCTGCTGCGTATCCCCATGTCCATGTGTCTGTGAACGCGCTGACGAAGGGGTTGGGTTCACGTCCGTGTTCGTCTCGGAATGGGGCGAAATAGCCGCATTTTGAGTTGAACGGGGTCGGTGGTTATGAGGTCGATGCATGTGTCTGGTAGTTTTTGCATATCGGTGAGGCTATCGCCGCTGATGAGGGTTCGGTTTTGGGTCATTGGTCATCCTTGTTAGGTATCATTCAAACATTGGCAATTGTTCTTTAATTGTCAATGTGTGTGGATTACTTGATAGGAACAAAAACAAATATTGGTTGGATGTGTGAAGTCAAAGTTACTATTGGTCAGTCACGTTAGTTTGGAACGTTCCAAATGAATATGTCCCCATCACTACCGCCGCTTGCAAGTGTTTTGCCATCGGATGAAAACACCAATTCCCGTATCAAAGTGGTATGTCCTCCAAGAGAGTCTAATTGTCTCCCAGTAGTAATATCCCATAGTTCAATTGCTCCGTTACGACTACCACTTGCCAGTGTTTTGTTATCAGAAGAGAATGTCAATGTAGTTATGTTATCGCTCTGCCCATTAAGAGATGTAAGTTGTTTACCGGTAGCAATATCCCACAGTTGAATTTGCGGGGAACTGTTGGCACTCGCAAGTATTTTGCCATCCATAGAAAACACTAAGGTATTAGTATTTTTGGCAGTGAGACTTAACATCTGAGTTCCAGTGCTTGCATCCCACATCCGAATTGTGCCATCGTCACTACCACTTGCTATACGATGACCATTATGAGTGGATGCCAATGCGTTAATTCTTTTTGTATGTCCTTTGAGAATGATGTGCTTCTGCCGGCGCGGATCCTCCCATACTTCCCATAAAAGTATTGTAAACCGATTATCTTTGGTAGCATTATCTGAATTATGAGCTACTGCAAGTATATTACCATCTTGGGAAAAGATTCCTGTTCCATTCATACCTCTACTTGACGTTTCTGTTCCATTCTTTCCCGCAGGGTAGGGTTTCTCCGCTGTATGTGATTCAACGGGAAACTCCGACAGTTTTTCCCCCGAATGTATATCCCATACATTCAATGTTCCGGTTGCACTTTCCTTGATTCGTGCATCACGCCATTGTTTTGTATATTTAAAATCTTTTGCACTGATAAGTGTGTTACCATCAGGTGGAAGTGCAAAAGCGTAATATCCATCTGTGTTTATATGCTTAGGGAGTTGAGTGAAGTTTTGAGTGTCCCACAACTGGATTGTATTCCCCTGTCCTACTACCAAGTTGCTGCTATTTTGCGTAAATACCAATTCGCTAAGTCCGTATGTATGTCCTTTGTGAAAAGAAAATAACTCGTCGCCTGTGTTAACATCCCAAATTTTGATTTCACCCTTATAATTTGCCCCTGCGATTCTTTTTGAGTCTGATGAAAATGCTACTGCATGAATTATTGAGCCATGCGGAGTTAGAGATTCAAATTGCTCACCAATTGTTGTGCGTAGGGTTTTAGTTGCAACATCCCATATCTCAATACTACCTTCCAGCGTCTGGCATGCTAAAGTCTTACCGTTATTTGAGAACTTTACGAATCCCCAAAACCTTGGATTTTTTGTCAAGGTTTTTAGCAATTTTCCAGTGGTTACATCCCATAAATGGATCGGGTCTTTAAAGTAAGCTGCAGAAACAAGAAGTGTTCCATCGGGTGAAAATTCCAATTGTGAGATACTATCTTTATGACTTTGTAGTGTTTTTAAGGTTTTTCCGCTATTAGCATCTTCCAACCGAATTTTACCATCTTCATACCCGACTGCAAAAATGCTTTTGTCGTCACTGCTATCAATATATAGACCTGCAGCTGAAACGCCACGTCCAAAAAGAGAACTTAGGATTGCACTAAAACCCTTTGAAGATTTTGGGTGGAGATCTTTTTTTACACCTGTCTTTATATCCCATAAATTTACTGAACCATCATAACTTTCACAGAGAAGTGTTTTGCCATCATCAATAAATGTTAGTGTATTGAACAACGACTTTTCTCTGTTAAAGGTTTTCATAAGTTTTCCTGTAGTTATGTCCCACAGCAAGATTTTATCATACATTCCACTTGCCAATGTTTTACCATCAGGTGAGAAAGCCACTTCACCAGAACGGGACTTATGATCAGTAAGGAGTGAAAGTTCAGCACCAGTGTTAGTATCATAAATCCAAACCCCTGTAGCACTTCCTACAGCAATTTGAGTGCCATCTGGTGAAAAACTAATGCCGTTTATAGTGCCTTTACCGAGCCGTGTTTTGGCACCCTTCGGTAAATTCCATCGAGTATAGTCTCCATCATTCCCTAAAACTTGATTCGCTTCGTTTCCATTCCCATCGTCTTTACCGTTCTTATCAGAACGTCCCACAAGTTGATTCCGAACATCTGGCATGGCAGCTACATTCTGAACAATTTGTGCGTCAACAAGTTCAACCGTTGTTTCGGACTGTGCATCCAAACTATAGGATTGTTGGAAAAGAGGAAGGTATTGACTACCTATACCAAGCATTAAGATAACCAAAACGGTACTTGCAGTGCCTATCATCCACGGTATCAATGGTTTGCTAACAGAAGGTGCAGCGGGTTTTAGTTTTGCGATTTCTTGCATAATGTTGTCTATTAGGTTAGGTGATATTTTGTAGTTTGTAATTGCTTCTCGGATCATGGGTTCCTCCTGTTTCAATCTGTTCCGTGCGCGGCGGAGTCGGCTTTTTATTGTATTTGCGGATACACCCAAAAACTCGCTCATCTTTTCGCATGTCATCTCTCCAAAGTAGTGAAGGGTGATGACGGTACGTTCACTCTCTGGTAATGTGGCAAGCAGTTTTTTGACGACTTGTCTTTGGGTTTCAATAGTTACTCTCGCTTTCTGCTCCGTGACATATTGTGAATACGGTTCAGGTTCAAACGCATCATTGTCCATTTCATCAAGGGATTCAGTCTGTATCTGTTTTTTACGAAGCCAATCATGACAGCAACGTGTTGCGATTACATAAAGCCATCCCGCAAATCGGTGTGGTTTTTTCAGCGATGCAAGTTTCTGATATGCTTTCAAGAAGGTGTCTTGGGTAATTTCTTCAGCAATATGAAAATCACCTATTTTCCGCCAAGCAAGTGCGTGAACCTGTTTCTGATAGTTTCTAACTAAGGTTGAGAAAGCAGTATCATCACCATCAAGAATACGACGGATTAAATCCACATCGTTATTTTTCATAGGTCACCTTCTAATATGTGCAATTTCTGAGTGTTGAGATAAGGTAACACTCATTATTTAATCCTTGTAACATAAAAGACGTGGGTTAGGCGCAAAACGGGTGCATAATGCTGAGAAAATATTGGAGAGTTTCCCTAACTAATGATATTCTATGGAAATTCAGGTTAACTTTACCATTTTGACACACTGTACATGCTCACAACGAGGACAGGACATTCAGTAAACCTCACTTTACAAGATCTTATATTTCAAGTATACCACAAAACAAAGGACAATATATTCTTGATTTTTTTTGAAAAATGTTATCATAGATGAAAGTTGTTAGCAAAATGTGAGATGCAGAGGGTTATCGTGCAGCCTGATCAAATCATTAGTTGTGTAAAACCCTCCCAAAAACAAGGAAAATCAGACTAACATACACACAACAAACAGCAATAATAAAATGAACAACTTTCAAACCCTGAATTGGATAGGTATTATAGATAATACGTTCTCTGTTTATCGTAAATATCTACGGCTCTTTATCGCAATTGCTCTCATCTTTTCCATCGTAATGTGGATAAAAGGATATTTATCACAATATTTCTGGGAAAATAATATCTATGATTGGCTATCATACATTATCGGTGAGTTGTTATATGAATGGATGTTAGGGGTATTGGTTGTCGCAGCTACACAAGCCTACTTCAACAAACAGATCACTATCAAAAAGGCATTTATCCAATTTATACAAGTATATCCACGGTATCTCACAACGCAACTTATATACATAGTCCCTTCAATGCTCCCATCCGTCGCCGGTGAGATCCTGACAGAAGTCCCGATTGTTTCACTTACAGTATACATAATTGCTTACGTACTAATTTACCTTGTTTGTATCTATTTCCTAACCACGTGGCGATTGTATCCACCCGCTATCATCGTTGAAGGCAATATTGAAAGTTCCATGAAACTCAAACCGCTCCGCCGAAGCAACAAACTCGTCAAAAACTCTTGGTGGCGTATCTTTGGCACGCTCTTCGCTCTCAAAACACTCCTGCGCGCAATACGACTTGTCTGTGTCGTTTCGGCTGTTCTAATCATAGGTGCCTGCGGGTTCATAGAAAATACACTGGAAGTCGCAGAATACGCCATCAGATCTGAGACCGGTCTCTTCTGGGGATATACATTCCCTTCTATCAAGTTCACCACTCGCACCCTCTTGTGGGGACTGAAAATTGCTACAGGCATCATTACAGAACCTATATTCGCAAGCGGTATCACGCTCATCTATTTCAACCAACAGATCCACCGTGAAGCGTTTGATAGTGAAATGACAGCACTACAGGACGACACACTGCGCCCGCAACCCAAATAATGGATGCCAGAAGTCTATAGATGTTCTAACCCGTTAGGATAGGCTATTACCATTTATTAAGGTGGTAAAACGTTATTTCTACCAAGAACAGTGATATAGTGAAGATGAGCTTAGTCGCATATTTGTTCCCTTATAATTAAGTTCTTTAATTTCTTATTTAACAAATTTACCGTTATTTTTGCGGATACTAAGCCTTTAAATATTAACATAGGGCTGCCACGCGTTAATGTCTTAACATGGTAATGTACAAGACATGGTACCGATTTCAACCAAGTCCGCAAACCCAATAACCATAAGAGGTTAGAGCCTATTAAAAATTTTAGGTGTCAACTCACAGGACTTCAGTGTCAACTCACAGGACTTCAGTGTCAACTCACAGGACTTCACAAATGTTAGATGTTATAATACTTTAACCATTTAGTAAAACAGACATTTTGCCGCATATTTTACCCAAAAATGGATGGAATATACCGATTTTCAACCAGAAATATAGAAAGATATAAGAAAATAAACCACACCTTGCAACACCGATAGCCCATCCACAATGGATAGGCTCACATTATATTTATTCTATTTTACTTGTCTACGCAGGACACGGATCTCGATTCAAGTTCGATACCAAATCTGCATGGAAACGAACCACTAAATCAAAATCCCTCCTTATACTTTTCGGCATCTTAACGTATTTCTCGTAGTCAGTCGCGGCACGGAAAGGTTTCCGCTTGTCCGTCCGATGCTGGATATCCAAAGTCTCAACATTCACACGCCATTCCTTATTGAAACTATAACGCCAGTCACCCATAGCACGCATATTACGCCACGTCCGGTGTGCCTCCGGTGTGCGCTGATGCCGCTCAGCATACGGCTTCGGAAACAACTGATATGCCTGTGCTTCTTGCGGACGACGTTCCAACCTACCCAACATACCTGCCCATTCAAGTTCTTTGATACAATTACATACCGTTGTCCTACCAAATCCTGTCCAGTCACAAAGTTGTGATATACTAACAGGTTCCGTTATACCGGTCGTCCAATCTGAACGAAGCTTCAGAAGCATCCAAATCAATAACGACTTCCAACAAATATCGCCAGCCTTCAAACGCTCAAACAAACCACCTTCCCCACGAGGCATCGCACACTTCGCTGGTCTGCCATCTCTATCCAGCGGAACTAACGTTTCATCACAAAGATGGTGCTTCAACTTAAACTTGCTAATCTTATGTTTACCAGAAAGACGATCCATCCATTTCTTAGTCAAACGAGAAACTGATTGCTGAACATATTGATGCGTTACATTGAACATTTTACCAAGAAAACGGAAAGACATAGAGTGGGATTCACCAAAATCCCAATGAGAAAACGCATTGTAACATTGATAAATCGCAGCATCAAACGGTTTTTCATCACCTGCCATCAACGCATTCAACATGCTGAATAAGCCAAAAGGAACTTGCATCGTGTCTTTTTGAACTTCTACAAAGTTGGGCGGATGACTTTCTTCTTCTACAGGATGAGATGCGGCTAACATCTCAGAAAACGAAACTTCTTCAGGAATATCACCGGAGATATCAGGTTGTTCCGAAACATTGTGAACCTTATCATTCAAATCTGACGTTCTGACTGTCATAATAACCTCTTCTTGAGGTGCTAAAAGTATGTCATAAAATAAATGTAAAATCTATTAATTTTTATCTATCTGTGATAAAAAACGCTTGTATTTTACATGAAATAGTAAAAAATTCGCTCGAATGCTACAAAACGTAAAAATACTTGCTTTCATTCAACGTTTTATGGTATACTCATAACACTTGTTATTGTTGTAGCAGGTAACCGATTTTTTTAAGACATCCCGTGTCCAAAAATCGTGCCGAACCTTGCTTTTCTAGACCCAAGACATGTAGCATGTCTTGGGTTTCGGCCTTTAATGGAAACTATTATTATCGTATTTTTATTCTCAACATGGACATGTTACGATTAATTCCAATTATTAATCAAGTTAAATTTACATTAAAAAAACATAATTTTTAAAAATTAGAATAATTTAAAGGCATGATGCATGTATGTTTGAAAAATACGTAAGATTTAATTCATTGTTCTTTGTTTAGATATATCAATAACCGTTAAATCCCTGCCTGGCGTATCCATCTATACCATCCAAAGTGTCGTCCCTAATATTTCTCAATTTCTATGTTGAGATCTTTGGTCTTATCTTACCAATAATTAGAACAACAATCGCTCAACGATTTCCAAGCTTTATCATTTCGTTTTATGGCTACATGGTGACATGTTATCCTGATGACATGCCCGCATGTTGATATGATAACATGTCACCATGATAGCATGTACACATAGTAGAACTTGTGAAGTGTTCATAAATACTATCGCAAGCTTAAGTATAAAGGTAAAGAAGCAAACAACGCTCGTTGGCATTTTTCTATTGATGTAAAATATTAGGTATTATATAACATAATGACATGTACACTACACTGATTCAACACCGTTTTGTAACCCTCACTACAAAAACATCGTTTGTATAACTACATGCGGACATGATACCTTGATGACATGTCTACATGTTGGAATGATAACACAATACCATGCCATCATGACTACATGCGGACATGATTACACTTATGAGGTTCTTATGAAAACTATCGCTATCTTGAGTAGGAAAGGTGGAGCGGGTAAAACAACACTCGCTGTGCATTTGTCTGTTGCTGCAGAACAAGCAGGTCACACAACCGCTCTGATAGACTTAGACCCGCAGGAAAGTGCAATGATGTGGAAAGACAATCGCGAGTTAGATACACCGTCCGTAATTTCAGCACACGCCACGCGTTTACCTAAACTTCTTGAAACTGCAGAACAAAATGGGGCGACACTCACTATTTTAGATACTGCACCTTATGCTGAGTCGGTTGCTCTCGCAGCTGCACGAGAAGCAACGATCGTGTTGATACCTTGTCGACCAGCAGCTTTGGATTTAAGGTCTATCCGATCAACGATTGATATTGTAAGACTTGCTGCGGTTCCAGCAGTTGTTGTTCTAAACGCTGTTCCATCTCACGGTGATCTTGCAGCTCAGGCACAACAAGCGATCGCAACCTACGATATTCCCTGTGCGCCCCATTCACTCGGACACCGTATTGCTTTTGCACATGCAATTACAGATGGACTGACGGTACAAGAATATGAACCACGCGGCAAAGCTTCTAACGAAGTGTGTGCGCTCTATAACTATCTCGCCAACGAAATGGAGGGACTACATGCCGGCAAAAAATAAACTTACAGAAGCTTTAGAAAACTCTGATAAAGAGAACTCGGTGGAAGTTATTAAGACTGAGCAGGTAGAAAAAGGTACACTTTACACACCACCTTCAAGACAAGGTAAAAAACAAGTATCCGGATATTTTGAAAAAGATGTGCATCACCAACTGAAACTGCTTTCGCTCGAAACCGGTAAGAGCATTCAGGTATTGTTATCTGAATCTTTGAATCACTTGTTTTTGGAGTATAAAAAACCACCGATTGCATAAAACAATAAAGCAGCTGAATGTAGATGATGTATTCAAATGCATTATATTTTTATCTTCTATATTAGGAGTCCTATGTTCACAGGTACTTATTGGCTTTTGGCATCAATTTGGATACCGGTTATGGGTCTAATGAACACAGTGATACTTTGAGTGGATATTAGTGGATTATGAAGCAAATTATTTCGGATAGTTACAAGTTGGCAGAAATCCTCAAGACATTCATTGATGGACATTATGTACCGTAAAAATCAGATGGCACGCATTATCCAGATTGCGCATCTAATTCACAACGAGCCGCGTAAATGGACGCGTCCACGGTTGGCAGAACGATTTGAAGTCAATAAAACAACTATCCAGCGCGATATTGACCTTTTGCGTGAAATGGGAATCGTAATTGTGTCACGTGGTAAACAAGGATATGAGATGATCTCAGACTTTTTCCTTCCCGATCTCAACTTATCTTTTGAGGAAGCACTATCACTGGTTACCGCAGCGAATTTTTATAAGACAACGGAAGGAAAACACGCAATTGAAGTGCTTAATCAGGCAATTCATAAGATTACAAATAATTTGCCGAATCAAACAAATCAAGCCTTAAATCAGATTACACCAAAGATTGAGGTATCACATCAACAGGTTAGTCCAATTGATGGAACTGAACCATATAAAAAATTGCTATACCAAGCAATTCGAGAAAAGGCTAGGGTAGCTATATCGTACAATTCGTTTAGAAGCCAAAGAGAAACCCGACATCGACTTGCTCCTTATGCTGTGATGTTTCGTAAACGCGCGTGGTATGTCATTGGACGATCTGAAACCTCTAAGCGAGTTCTCACCTTTCGTATCAATCGTATCAATTCTCTTACCATTACACATGCGGGATATACAATTCCCGAAGACTTCTCAGTTCAGAAATACCTTGAGAAAAGTTGGGATGTTATGCTCGGTCCGGACATACACGTTGTTATTCTGTTTGCTAGACGTATCGCACCGCTGATTCGTGAAGTGAATTGGCATACGACGCAGCAGATACAGGAAATAGATAAGGGTAACCTTCGCTTTGAAGTCACAGTTGCCGGCTGGCAAGAAATCGGTTGGTGGGTTCTGGGTTGGGGGCATGAAGCGAAAGTTATCAAACCGAGTTCTTTACGCGAATGGGTTGCAAAGACAGCCAAAAAGATAGTTAAGTTGTATGAATGAAAGGTGTAGGATAAGTTGTCAAAACTTCAACTTCAGTGAATCAGAAATTAGGGAGTCAGAACTGTGTAATGAATGATACGTCAGGTACTGTAAAACGGAAGAGATATGACTTGTATGTAGACGAATTGGGGCAGGATACTAAAGGTAAGTTTTTTGTTGTAACTGTGGTAGCGGTAGAAAACAGTGATGAGTTTCGACAGTATTGTGTATCACTTGAATATTCATCTGGCAAGGGTAAGGTTAAGTGGCGAACGGCACAGAAAATGCGGCGTTTAGATTACCTGCGTTCCATTATGTTGGAAAGTTCTTCTCATAATTTTAAATTGTTTTATAGTATCTTTCGTAAAACAACTGATTACGATACAGCAACGATTGACGGTATTGTAAAAGCAATTCGTCAGTTGCGTCCCATTGGTTCTCATATATATGTGCACGTTGATGGTCTTCCCAAATCGAAACGCAATGTTTACAAAACTTGCCTGCGACGACTTAGTTGTCCTGTGAAAAAGGTAAGTCGAGTTGCTAAGGATGAAAATGAACCTCTTGTGAGATTAGCAGATGCGTTGGCAGGTGCTTCAGCAGAATTGGAGAAATATAAAGACGAGGAACTTCGTAAGATGTTTTCTCAAGCAAAGGAAACAGGTATACTTGTCTTACTTTAAAACAGAAAACCACCCCGATCCAGGGTGGGCAACCTATTCTCCCAGCCGGCTGGGAGGCAACATGGCATACGCAACAGTTTTCGGCAGTGCTTTTACTTCTGGTCTTCAACAGAAAACCACTTCTATGAAAAAGTGGACAACCTATCCTGCTGACCGGTCAGCAGGCAGCATGGCATACGCAACAGTTTTCGGCTGCTATTTTACTTCTGGTGTCTACTATAAATTATAAGCTTTTTGCTATATCGTGTCAAGGTATTTTGGAAAAATCATTCAGTTTTCGTTAATTCGTGGGTAATTGTCGTAAAGGAGCGACTAGGAGATCGTTCTTACACAGAAGTGACAAATTTTGAAAATCATAATATATTGGAAACTGGAAGGAGGGTTTAGTCCTGCACTATAAAAAGCATAACGTTTTACATAAGATAAGTCAATGTTTTCAAATATTCTAATAAATTGAAATTAGTAATATTTGCTTCATTTATTTTATCAGTCACAGGTTTGTGTAACTGGTAGTGTGGTATACTAAAAGGAAGTTTCAATTTTTTGTAACTTTTGAGGTTGATGTATTGCAATGAGTATTCTAATTGTCTAATTTACTTATCGTTGTTAGTCGTTTGGTTTTGGTGTGTTCCACAACTTGTGGGATGTTGCCTAAACGCAAAAGGTTTCTTTTGACAAAAATGTAATCTGTGTTAGAATCTCGTGTAGAAAAGGAATAACATCTAATGCGAATACAAATCCTTACCGATGTTAGCAAAGGCATAACTCTCCCCATCAACTACAACCATTTACTCGTCGGTGTGATCTATCGTTTCCTTTCAGAATCTAATCCTGAATATGCCGATTTCCTACACGATGAAGGTTATCTCGTATCTGAAAAACGATTCAAACTTTTCACCTTTTCGCAATTGATGGCAGAACGTCGGGATATCACTGGTGAACAGATCCATTTTCGTTCTACCTTGACGTGGTTTGTTTCCTCACCAGTTGAGCAATTCCTATCTCATTTTGCAGATACACTCCTGACAGCAGGTAGACTATCAATTGGTTCACACCAGCTCAAGATAATGGATGTTACAATTCCACGCGTTCCGCGTATTCAATCTGAGATGGAGCTCCGTTGTCTCTCTCCAATTGTGATGTCCACTGTTCGTCAAGATAACGGACAACGCCGCACACACTACTGTCTACCAGACGATCCCGATCTCTCCGAACTCATCCGTCAAAACCTGCTCCGAAAATATGAAGCGATACACGGACGCACCCCGGAAAACGATAGTTTGTCGTTCCGTTTTGATGACAGATATATCCGTAGGAAACAAGGACGCGTTACTCGGCTTGTTGATTTCAAGGGTATCAAGATTCGGGGGATATTGTGTCCATTTCGTGTTTCTGGCAGTGTAGCATTGATCCAGACTGGATATGAATGTGGGTTTGGTGATAAGAATAGTGCTGGGTTTGGAATGGTGGAGGTGTGATACTTCATATTATTATGATTAGGAGGTTTCTATATGGCAATATACGAAAAATTAATGGGAAATCCGTTTGTTGATGCTGGGATTTGTGGTATCTGTGAATGGTTAGGAGGTAATGTGCAACCGGAACAGATTACGAAGGCAGACCTTGAAGAGGTTGTTAATGATGTTGTGCCGATGATGCAAATAGATGCAGGATGGAATAATCTTTACGGTATTTTTCCAAATAGTGTGTTGACAAATTCCGCACATAGAAAGAAAGATCAAGTAGCATTATTTAAAGACCAATGTAGAAGTTATATGGAAACAATTTGCGATCTTCAAGAGGCTGGAGATTGTATGGGGTGCGGTAGGCGCGATGCGAATACCAGTCTGTCAAGAACGAATATACCGCTATCGGGTTGGGAATATTGCAATTATTTTCCGTTATTCTCTGAAGGTGCACCTTACTGTGCCGCATGTGTGCTTGCTATCCAAATGTCACCACTCGTATATATGACCACTGCGGGTAAGTTTCTTACGTTACATTCTAATTCATGGAAAGCACTGAAAAACTGGGCACGCGTCTGTGTTGAAGATGTCCGTAATCAACAACTTCAACAAGACATAACCGGGTGCTATAATCCTGGATATAAAAATCCACGTAACGGGATATTCTATATGGCACGTAAGATGGCAGCATACCGAGAAATGCGACCAGATGAGAATATATCAATGCAAGTCTACTGCTGGACAAATTATAACCAAGGTCCAGAACTTGAGGTATTCTATATGCCAGCATCTGTGTTTAAATTTCTACGTATTGTATATCAGAGCAACTTTAAAAACAGTTGGCGAGAAATTGTGCGTAGTGGTTATTTTGTAAATTGGGCAAGAGTGAAATCCGAAGAAGACTATAAAGACCGTCCCAACCGTGTTTATGAAAACTTGTTGCAGGACATCTCAATTCTTGGTTTTTTTCTAAACAGGAAAATCCGAAAACCGCGCGGAAATTGGGAACTACTTTCCCTCTATCTAAAGGAGGTACGAGAGATGAATGAATTAAGGCTTAATGCCCTTAAGCAAGTTGGCGATTTTATCGCCGAAAGCATTCAAAAAACTAATAAAGTTAGCAGACTTAGGAATCTTGAACGAGCTAGAAGTTATACTGCATTCCGAAATGTCTTGAGGTATGTAATTCGTGATCGGATACGTGAAGGCGAAAACGAACCACTTTTTTCACTGGATGATTACGTAGAACATTTATTTCCAGAACCACAGTTTTGGAGCGAAACCCGTGACTTACTTACTTTTCGGATTTATGAAAATCTTCATGATTGGTTAGTTAAAAGTGGTGTTGTTGATGACGAAGATGAGGAAAATAATGAAACTGATGAATCACAGGAGGAAAATTAGTTATGTCAAAGCATATTATAGGCTTAGTATTGATCGACGCACCCTACTCCGCGCTTAACAACGCAGGATCTGAAGCATCGCAAAGAGCGGAAAACATAGTAGTTGTCAAAACAATCCGTAGAGGATCTCAAACATATCCTTATGTTTCTGGGCAGGCATGGCGAAATTGGTGGCGAACTACGTTAGAAACAGAATTTAACTGGAACGTCTCTCCAATCACACGAAGTGGCAAAGGGCACACTCAAGTTGTCTATACTGATGCCTCTCCAGCGGTATATGACGATGACGATGTATTTGGTTATATGAGAGCTCCGAAAGGAAAAGCAGATGAAACTGTAACTCGGATTTCTCCACTGAAAAATTCACCTTTAATTTCAATTGAATCACATCGACCTACTGATGATTATGGTGTGATGGCGAGACAAGAAGATTTTCCCGCAATCCATGAGCATCAGTTTTATTCATGTGTGCTTAAAGGTATCTTTTCCTTGGACCTTAGTGCAGTTGGTGCATTCTCGGATATTAATAGGACAGGTTATAAGAATATTACTCCAAATTCTGTGAAGACTCTCCAAGACGCAGGAGGCACACAAATTGATGAAGGCCAGGTGTGGGTACTTCCAAAAGAAACCCGCGTACGGAGGTGTCAACAGACACTTGAGGCACTGCCTATTCTCAGCGGTGGTGCAAAGTTAACCTCACATCTAACCGATGTTACACCTAAACTGATCATTCTCTCTGTACTTGACGGTGGAAATCACCCATTCATGAATTTAATGGTAGAACGAAATGAAGTCGGAGAGTTATCTTTAGACGCACTGAACCAAGTTATTGACGATTACGCAGACCGATTTTGTGAAGCAATTTATATTGGCAGACGGAGCGGGTTCATGGATGAATTAGATGAGGATCTATCGAGTTTGGCAGACAACACAGACTTACCATGTGAAATCGTTTACGATTCACCAAATAGGGTAATCTCCATGCTTTCAGAAAAGTTAGAAACACACATCGGAGATGCACCATGAAAGTGATTCGAGTTCACATTACGGGTTGGGTGTCATCATTTCGGAATCCGTTATTCATTAGCGGATTCCAACCAACACTACCCTTACCGCCACTATCAGCACTTTACGGGCTTTTGACTGCTGCAAAAGGTGACTGGGTTACACCGCACGATGCCTCAATCGGATTTGTTTTTATCAGTAATGGAAAGGCAGTTGATTTGGAAACTGTCTACGAATTTCCATATAAAGGGAAAAATTTATTAAAAGGGAAGTCAAACGTCAACAGACGCGAATTTCTTGTGCAACCAGAACTCTATCTATATACACCAGATATGTGGTTAAAGGATGCATTAGAACGTCCACATTACCCTTTGTTGTTGGGACGTTCCTCTGATCTTGCCACCGTCAAATCTATAGAGGAAGTCGAATTACAACGTAAATCGGAAACGACTTATTGTGATACAATACTCCCGTTTCCTGATGAACAACTTCACGGACAGGTACAGGCACTACCAACGCATTTCACAGCAGATATACCGCGTCGACAGTGTGGCACTCGCGCGTATTGTCTCGTCACAGAACCAATAATATATCAGGGCGATGTGCTGCACGATCCCGATATGGATTGGGGTGTGTATTTGCACCAACGCATTTCTGGAGAATTTGTAGGTCGGTAGAGCAAAGCAAAATCCGACATGATACCTAATGGCACGAACATGTCGGGTTTCGAAAACACTCTACCTGACCTACAAATTGGAGAATAAGTCATGTCCACACTATTAGCAAAAAGCAATCCACGAGAATCGCTTCTTGATCATACAAAAAATTGTCTTTCAGTATACAACAGTCTGCGAGAACAAATGCCATTCTTAGCAAACGTTGCTGGAGAACCTGATTTCTTTGAGCATCTTTTCTACGCTGTGGCACTTCACGATTTTGGAAAAGCAGCAATAGGTTTCCAAAACCAGCTTCATAATGGAAATCGGTGGAATTATCGTCACGAAATTCTTTCAACTGGATTTGTGGTAACTCTTCAAATCTCAAACGAGGCAAAACAAGCAATCGCACTTGCCATTTTAACACACCATAAAGATATTAAGATATTAAGTGAGAAATATCCATGCAGACCTAACAATGAGTATGGCTATCAAGATTGGCAAAAGCATGTAGATGAACTCACACCAAATTGGGATGCGTTAATGGAAATTCAGGAAAAAGTCTCTCAATGGTTTCTGAATGGAGCATGTTTATGGACACCTGTTGCTTCAACTGATCAACTCATTAGTGGATTCCAAGAATATCTTGATCCCTACGTAATTGATAAAGAAGATGGAGAATTAACCGATCTACACGGCACTTACGGCATGCTCATGCGTGGCTGTATGATTGCGTGTGATCATCTTGCATCATCTGGTAGGAATGAAGTTAACAAAGCACTTGATAACCTTGCAGAAAAACTGACGCAACATGTTAAAGAGAAAGCAGAGAAAAGAGAGAAACAGTTTCAAGGATGGGAACCTTTTCAAATGGATGCTGGGAAAACCATCGGACAGCTCATGCTTTCAGCACCAACAGGTTCCGGCAAAACTGAAGCAGCACTTCTATGGTCAGACAGAAACCAATGTGAGACACTTGGAAATCGTGTTTTTTATGTGTTACCTTATACAGCGAGTATCAATGCCATGTATGATCGGTTGAAGGATCTCGTATCCGAAGAGAAAATCGGTATGCTACACGGCAAAGCGAACTATTTCGTCTACAAGACACTTGCGGATAATGAATATACTTACCAAGAGGCGGCAGCACAAGTTCGCGAACAGCAGGATTTGACGAAGAAAATCTGCCGTCCCTACAAGGTTCTAACACCGTTCCAACTGTTAAAAGCGTTTTTCGGTATACGCGGATTTGAAATGCAGATGTCGGAGATGTCGCAAGGACTTTTTATTTTTGACGAAATTCACGCTTATGACCCACACACCACCGCGCTGATTTTGACAATGATAAAGAAACTCCGTGAAGATTATGATGCAAAGTTTTGTATTATGACTGCTACAATGCCAAAGTTTCTAAAAGGAATGATTAACGACGCACTTGGGGGATTTACACCGGTTGACATGACACAAGAAGATCGAGACAAGTTCACTCGGCACCGCGTCAAACTGCTTGATGGAAATATCCATGATGCAATACCACAGATCCAAAAACGTCTCAGCAAAGGAGATCGTGTCATGGTGGTCTGTAATACCGTCAAACAGGCACAAGATGTGTTTCAGGAATTGCAGCATGCAACTGATAACGCCAAACTCCTTCATAGTCGATTTATCCTCAAAGACCGTGAAAAGATTGAGGGAGAACTTGAAAATGCTAACCTACTTGTCGGCACACAAGCGGTGGAAGTATCACTTGATATTGATTTTGACTGTCTCTTTACAGAACCTGCGCCGATTGACGCACTTATCCAACGTTTCGGTCGAATTAATAGAAAGGGTGAGAAAGGCGAAAATGGAATCTGTGATGTCCATATCTGCAAGGAGGGCGGTGAAAACGACAAATATATCTATTCACCAAAGAAAATTGAGCGTACGTTAAATGCGTTCACTTCTATAGAAGGCGATCTACAGGAATCCAAGATCCAAAGTCTAATTGAGGAAGTCTATGGTGAAGGATACGATGAAAAAGAGCTGGAAAAATTTGATAAGGCAAAACGAATGTTTGAAATGCACTTAGGAAGCATTGTTCCATTTATTGAAGATTCTAAAGGACGTAAAGAGTTTAATGAACTATTTAAGAGTGTTGAGGTAGTGCCAACGTGCTACGAACAGGAATTCTTAATCGAATTTGATGCGACGAAATATTATGAGGCGAAAGCCTATATCGCGCAAATTAGTTCCAGCCAGTGTGCCCGACTAAGTAAGGAAAATAAAATCTATGAAAATGACCGAATAAATCAGTTGTTCATAAATGTCCTATATGATGAAAATCTTGGTCTATTGTTGGATGAATGTAATCCAAATATATTGTAATGCAAAACGGAGAACACCAATAATGCAAAACCCCCAACCCACAAACATCACAGGCACAGCGATTAACTACCTCTACATCTGCCAACGTAAACTCTGGTTTTACCAACACCAGCTCGAAATGGAGCATACCTCCGAATTCGTTGACCTCGGCAAACACCTACACGAAGAAAGCTACCCACGCGAAAAACGCAGAGAATGGGACATTGACAGCCTCATCAAAATAGACTTCGTAGACAAACAAGGAATTCTACACGACATCAAGTACGGAACATCCATGGAAACAGCACATGTCATGCAGATATGCTATTACCTCTATTTACTCAAACAGAAAGGGGTATCGAACAAAAAAGGGATCATCAACTATCCGCGCCAACGCCAGACTATTGAAGTTGAACTCACACCCGAAAGAGAAAAGGAGATTGAAACAGCCATCTCAAGAGTGAATGAAATTACAGCACTACCAACACCACCCAACGCGGAATATATGAAGATTTGTAAATCCTGTAGTTACCAAGAACTTTGTTGGAGTTGAAAAGTAGGGAGAATAAACAACTATGTCACGCAACTATTACATCACACAACCCGGTAGACTCCGCCGAAAAGACAACACAATCTACCTTGAACCAGCAGATGCGAAACGCATCCCCATTCCCGTGGAAGATATTGACGCACTCTATTTCTACGGAGAACTTAACCTCAACACGAAATTACTCAATTTTCTGGCACAAAAGAAAATCGCTTTTCACGTATTCAACTATTACGGCTACTATTCTGGCAGTTATTATCCAAGAGAATACCTCAACTCAGGTTCACTACTCGTTAAACAGGTACAACACTATGAAAATCCCAGTAAACGGATGAAAATCGCACACGAATTTGTCGCCTCCGCAGTCTTCAATATGCTCCGTATCTTGCGGTATCATACTAATCGTGGTAAAGATTGCAGCACACAAATTGAGGCAATAGAAAAATTCGCCACAGAAAGTCAATCAGCAACAAACACCAACGAACTGATGGGATACGAAGGCAGCATACGTGACATCTATTACACCGCATTCAATACGATTTTATCGTTGGAAACCCCGTTAGAACGACGCGTGCGCCGTCCACCAGACAACCCGATCAATGCTGCTATATCGTTCGGAAACTCGTTAATGTATCCAGCGTGTCTCACGGAAATCTATCGGACGCAACTCAATCCTACGATCAGTTTTCTGCATGAACCGGGAGAACGACGTTTCTCTTTCAGTCTTGATCTAGCGGAAATATTCAAACCACTGATCATTGATAGAATCATATTTCGGCTATTCAACAGAGGACAACTCAATGAGTCCAAACATTTTGAAACAAGTGTTGGAGAGTGTTATCTGAATGAACAGGGACGTAAAACCTTTATCGCTGCCTTTGATGAACAACTCAAACAAACAGTTTCACATCGTAAACTAAACCGACATGTTTCATATCAACGGCTTATCAGATTAGAGTGCTACAAACTTATCAAACACCTTGTCGAGATGGAGACATATCAAGCACTCCGTCCGTGGTGGTAGGAGGAAGGCAATCACAATGTATATAATACTCGTCTACGACATAGAAGTTGAACGTGTTGCAAAGGTATGCAAATATCTTCGCCAACATCTCAATTGGATACAGAACTCTGTCTTTGAAGGACAATTAACCAAAGCACAGTTCACGCGTGTCAAATCTGGGTTAGCTGAGATCACTGATCCTGAAAAAGACTCTGTCATAATCTATCAATTGCGCGATGCTAAATGGATGACGAAAGAGGTGATGGGTGTAGACAAGAATCCAGCGACAAACCTGTTGTAGTCTGATCTTTTACGGAAATACGACCATACCCGCTGCCGTCAACCTCTGAATTTTGGTGATATTTTTCACATCAATAATATCAGAATTTGCTAAATTATGGCGATGAACCCAGTCCACATCTAATGCCGTCAACCTTCCAGAGAATTTGCACGATTGGAGATCGACAGCAGAGGGTGTAAATATTGACATTTAACTTGACAGGAACGGTAAGGGTTTAGTATAATATAAATGTCAGTTTTGAATAGCCTTCTAATCGCACCAATCTGGAATAGAAACATAACTTCGTAACCTTGTTCAATAACATTTTGAAATAACCTTCTAATCGCACCAATCTGGAATAGAAACTCAACAACGATATGCCTAACTTTATCTATTTCTATACGCTTCTAATCGCACCAATCTGGAATAGAAACTACACTTCCCGCATCATAGCAAGTAACCTTTTCACGACTTCTAATCGCACCAATCTGGAATAGAAACACCTTTTTAGAGAAGGTAACAATGCTGGGTTTCGCACTTCTAATCGCACCAATCTGGAATAGAAACATCTCCACAAGAACAAGAGTCTGCACGACAACAACAACCTTCTAATCGCACCAATCTGGAATAGAAACGATATTTACAGGATTGCCTACCAATCGGAAGAATGGACTTCTAATCGCACCAATCTGGAATAGAAACTATCTAATGACGATGAGGATAACGAAGTATCCGCACTTCTAATCGCACCAATCTGGAATAGAAACCTCCGAGAATACGGTGTTGACAATCTTGAAACATTGACTTCTAATCGCACCAATCTGGAATAGAAACGCCTCTCCGTGATTCCTATAAAGCGGGATGAGTAACTTCTAATCGCACCAATCTGGAATAGAAACCGCCTTTTTGGAAGTTGATATATAACGCTGTTGTGCTTCTTCTAATCGCACCAATCTGGAATAGAAACTGAAAGTTTTTCATCAGTCATTTCATCGAAGTCGACTTCTAATCGCACCAATCTGGAATAGAAACCTTTGTCTATCATGGCTGTCTCGGTGTCCTCAAATTGACTTCTAATCGCACCAATCTGGAATAGAAACAAAAGATACAGACCAACTGAAGTTAGACGGATATTTTTCTTCTAATCGCACCAATCTGGAATAGAAACGTAAATCCCTGCATGCGTTTCAGGTCTTGGTCACGCTTCTTCTAATCGCACCAATCTGGAATAGAAACGTTTGTATCATTAGAGACTATGAAATCTTTTGCGAACTTCTAATCGCACCAATCTGGAATAGAAACATTCTTGTCTGTAAGTAGTGAAGCTGGAGCTATATACTTCTAATCGCACCAATCTGGAATAGAAACAAATGCTTGTGCCATTTTCCTTTTCCTCCATTAGGTTCTTCTAATCGCACCAATCTGGAATAGAAACGTTAGCTGCTCAACGACCGTGAGCGTTGACCTATAACCTTCTAATCGCACCAATCTGGAATAGAAACGGAATTATCACTGCTGACGGAGAAGTCCCCGCAAGTCCAACTTCTAATCGCACCAATCTGGAATAGAAACAGCACAATATCAGGGGTCAAGGTCAAAACGGTGAGTTCTTCTAATCGCACCAATCTGGAATAGAAACATAATATAAATATAATAACCCACAAAGTCGTCTTTCTGCTTCTAATCGCACCAATCTGGAATAGAAACGTGGGATCGCCACTCTCGATCGAAGGAGTTCCGAGCACCTTCTAATCGCACCAATCTGGAATAGAAACTCTTCTAATTCAATTCTTGGCATAATTCACCTATAAAGCCTTCTAATCGCACCAATCTGGAATAGAAACACACTCCGAACGGGTTTGACGATTGACCAAAGAAACGCTTCTAATCGCACCAATCTGGAATAGAAACGTTTACCGTTTTTGTTTCGTCTCAAAATCCGTTTTGCCTTCTAATCGCACCAATCTGGAATAGAAACTTTGCCAAGAGATTTTTTAAATGGATTCCACATCAACTTCTAATCGCACCAATCTGGAATAGAAACTCCGCATATTGACGTGGAACGCGAACGACAAAGATGCTTCTAATCGCACCAATCTGGAATAGAAACTGTGAATAAGTGAGAAAGTGAATCTGTCTGAACATGTCGCTTCTAATCGCACCAATCTGGAATAGAAACGCCAATAGAGAGAGACAGAATCGTATCAATCCATCCTTCTAATCGCACCAATCTGGAATAGAAACCTACACATTCGGAGCGGGCTGGGTTGTCAACAGATCGCTTCTAATCGCACCAATCTGGAATAGAAACAGTAGATTCTCACAGACGCATTCGCTGGTAGCACTTTCTTCTAATCGCACCAATCTGGAATAGAAACTGATGCGAAAGATGACTTGCTCATTGGTTATCAGTATACTTCTAATCGCACCAATCTGGAATAGAAACCACTTCCACAACTTCGTTAATATAGTTGAGAGACCACCTTCTAATCGCACCAATCTGGAATAGAAACCGAAGATACCAACCCGCACCCGCCCAATTTTGTGACTTCTAATCGCACCAATCTGGAATAGAAACCTTTGTTCTTCTCTGCCAATCTGCGTAATCGGGATAACCTTCTAATCGCACCAATCTGGAATAGAAACTCGAGTTGATGTACATGTGGCTTTGCCTGTATAGGCTTCTAATCGCACCAATCTGGAATAGAAACTTGCAACTTGACGACTTCCCCAGTCCTGTTTCTGGAGAATACTGGCTTCTAATCGCACCAATCTGGAATAGAAACATGCTTTCTTCTCTCGATGCTGAAAACCTTGCTCGTCTTCTAATCGCACCAATCTGGAATAGAAACTGCAATTAGAACAACACGTCAGCACACAAGCGTGGCTTCTAATCGCACCAATCTGGAATAGAAACATACTTGTTACGAGCGTCCGTCACCCGAGACGAAGACTCACTTCTAATCGCACCAATCTGGAATAGAAACGGTGTTTTCTGATGCGTTTGTGCGAGAGATCGATTTCACTTCTAATCGCACCAATCTGGAATAGAAACTCAAATGTAATTGCAGAGACGTGAAAGTCATCTATTTTTCTTCTAATCGCACCAATCTGGAATAGAAACCAGGTAAACTACTCTCTGTTTTTGTCCACCATTTATCTTCTAATCGCACCAATCTGGAATAGAAACTGACGGATCAACGCAAAGCGATAGCGTGACGATAACCTTCTAATCGCACCAATCTGGAATAGAAACTCCTGACCAGATAATACTATCATGAAAACTGACATTACTTCTAATCGCACCAATCTGGAATAGAAACGTGGACATAAAGGAATATCTAATTGACAATACTCGTCTTCTAATCGCACCAATCTGGAATAGAAACTTATCTATATAATGCCGATAATGACGGTCAAAGTTATCTTCTAATCGCACCAATCTGGAATAGAAACTATTTTATAAACATTAATTCGTCTAATATCTCATCACTTCTAATCGCACCAATCTGGAATAGAAACTTGCATATAAGCATAAAGGCGCTGCCGCCACTTTTGACTTCTAATCGCACCAATCTGGAATAGAAACGAATATGGCTGATAAGCATGCCCTCTAATCCGATCTTCTTCTAATCGCACCAATCTGGAATAGAAACACTGGCCCTCAACAAAACTCTTACAACTACCGTGCTTCTAATCGCACCAATCTGGAATAGAAACTGAATTTTAGCATTGTGTAATCGGGTTTATACAACGCTGCTTGGTCATGAGTTTTTTGACAAACTGACGCTTTGATGGTATAGTACCGGTAGTATAGCAAACAGAAATCAACAGACATCTATCTGTCAATCGATTGACTTTATACAAAGAGGGAACTATATGCGTATCCAGAAAGAGATTTCTGCCTTATCAAAAGAACTCAAAAAACCGGATTATAACCTTATCGGTGTAATCAAAGTCCTAAATAAAAAGAACGTTGTTGATATTGAGATAAGCGAGGATGAACAGGTTATTACTGGAACCGATCAAGATATAGCAACACTGTGCATCATATCGGGCAACGTCATCCCCCATAAATATAAGAAAGTTTTTTCTCTAACATTTATGCACATTGACGAAGCGACAAATATGATGGGAATGTCTAGAGATGAGGTGCTGGCATCAATGGAAAACCTCGCATCCGTAGGTTTACAAGACCATTATATAGACGATTCAGGGAACATGACAGTGATGCAGTATCTTTCAGATAAACCTATAAAGACCCGGAGTCAACCTCGCCGTAAACGGGGTAAAGTGAGAAGACCCAGACGACGTAAGAAGAGATAATAGCACACCTTTTTTAGAGGCTCCTACTCCGTTTTTCTACTGTAAGAGCGACCTTCTGGTCATGACCAGGAGGTCGCTCTTACAGAATGACAGAGGATTGTGAAATATACCGTTTTCTGTTGCGTTGTCTCAAAAACAATTATGAACCACCCTCATTTAATTAGGTTTACTTGAATCGTCCTGTGGGGAGACGCAAAACCCTGTCCATTTTAACAATCTCGCCTCTGGTCGCGGCGTGTAAACAATAGTGACCACATTAAATATAAAGTAGGAGAATCAAAATGACTTTAAAATCTGGAGCCCTTACCATAATCGCAGTCACATGTATAGTTTTTATGATTAGTTGTTCAAGGTCAAATAGTCCAATTACTGGTGAAAGCAATGAAGGTGGTGAAGAGTCAGGAACACAGCTTGCACTGGCTGAAACTTATGATACGGTCAGACTTGGGGTTCGGCTGGTAATAAGCTATAATGCTGCGAATAGTATGTTTGAAGGCACTATAGAGAATACTACCGATGCAACCATTGATCAAGTCAGAGTTGAAATTCACCTTTCTAACGGGGTAGAACTTGGACCTACACCAAATGTAAGTCTTGCAGCTGGCGAAAAGAAATCCGTCACATTAGATGCAACAGGACAAAGCTTTACTGGATGGTCCCCGCATGCCGAAGTCGGTAGTGGTGGTGATAGTACAGGTGGGGAACATACTGGCGGCACACATAACTAAACATATCTCTGTAATAGTTTGTTGATAAAACTAATCATCTCATGCGTGCGGTTCTTCTAAGGCTATGCATCGCACGCCCTTTCCGGCCTATGGTCGCGGCGTGTAAATAATAGTGACCTATTCATAAATCTCTCTATGACGTCCTGCGGGGAGACGCAAAACCCCGCATATCTAATACCGGGAGTTAGCAAAATGAAAAAACAAGTTATGTCTTATTAGCTACGTTGTTATTGGGCTTTACAGCATTAGTTCATTGTAGAATAGTTGTTTCTCTTGAGCAGAAACCTATGCTTCATGAAGATGATACTTACACGCTCTCACTTGATGTCGGTGATGCGACACGGACTGGCACCACAGTAACTTTCGGAGAGCAAAAACTTTCATTATCGAAATTCTTTTTTCAAATTCCTGAAGTGCCATCTGAATTCACACGTCCGGGTGCTGAATATTGGGTATCTCGATTCTTGGTTCGGACACGCACCAACCAGTCGCACCAGATAGTAATGGCACACTTGTGACACTTACCTTTGAAGTTATCGATCCAGATACGCCCACCTGCTGAAGCCAGAGTAAAAACGAGACGTGTTAGGAAAGTGAAACTAAGTGCTGCACTCAGGAAACATGGTTAGAACACTTAATTTCACCTTTATTAATATGAATAGGAAGGTTTCAATGTTATCCAAGAAGCATTTTTCACTTTACATTCTTGTTTTAGGTTTTATAAAGTTATTATTAACAGCTGTATTGCTCATCGTATCATTCGCTTTTATCAGCTGTGGTGGAAACGATCAACCGTTCATTGAAACTATAGACAATCAAACAATTGCTGTTAATGCCAGCAGAACGATGGAGGTCTACATAACCGATACCGATAGAAATGACATGCATACTGTCGAGGCGTTCTCTGAAAACAGTAGAATAGCCACCGCTTATGTAAAACGAAGAAACATTGAAACTGAAGAACCAATAAACATTTCCATTGAGGGTAAAAGGAAAGGACGCACGGTTATCGTAGTCTCCACTACAGATGATAGTGGACAAGACAACGATACCGCTGAAATGGTTTTTGATGTTATCGTTGTTGAACCCGAAGTCATCGTATCAACCCCAATACCTTTGAAAGAGTCCAATATAGACGGGAGTGAGATCTCCCTCAGTTTGATCGGTCTCACTTTTGATAGGGATACGACCAATGACTATGTGAACGTGTCCGGGATTAAGGGTATTACTGCCTACACGACACCTATAAGTCCTACAGAAGCAACGGTAAAACTAAATTATAATTATACCGACCTTGAGACGGATAGCACCTTAAACATCATTGTATACTCAGGTGCGTTTGAAGAACAATACAGAGGTGCCTTTTTCGAAGACAGGTTACAAGTCCGTGAAGATTTACGAGGGCATATAGAAGGTCCTTGGCTCTGGATGATTGCTCCCGGTGAAAACATAGATATTGATAATCTCTCAGCAGCAAGTGGCGGTAGGATTACGGAAAGCCAGATCGCACAAAGTGGTGTAAGTGAAGGGGAACACTTTAATTCGCTGCAATGGACAAGTGGACGTTTACTTTCGACAACCGTTTGCGGAATATTCTTATGTTCATCGGACAATGTTATCAATGCCGTCAGACATATAGGGCTTACCAGTCAGAGTCAACTTACCAACTATTCCGCCTATGCCTTGATCAATATACGATCACCACGTAACCAGAACAATGTGCTGATGGGTGTAGGAAGTGATGATTCTGTCAAAGTCTGGCTCAATGGACAAGTCGCCTACAGTAACTTCACGCAGAGAAGAACTACTGGCATACAAGACAAGTTCCATGTAAATCTGAATGCAGGCAACAATCTTTTGATGGTTAAAGTATGCAACCACGGTTATGCGGGGTTAAATGATGATTGGGGTATGTTTTTTAGAATATACATTAGCACTGATGATTATACCCTTTCTCTTCCAAGGTGATTGATAAATTATATGTTGTAGGTTGTAAACTCGATCCGACCTGCAACGAATGCAATCTTGGGATATAGCAATTTATAGGTTGACCTAATATTAGATTTTAGGATACATTCGTTTATCGGAATATACATAAAATATAATAAACTGAAGGGGTTTTTTTATGAACAAAGGGAAACTAATATCAAAAGCGTTGTATTCATTCTGTTTGCTGTGTTGATGGCTATTGTTGGCAAGCATAACATCTGTCATGCACAGCAAGGAACACCAACAATAACAGCAACCGTTGAAGAATCACTAACGGAAACGAATATGTTTGAGGGTAGTGCATAAATAACGTTCTACCGAGTCTTCTGTAGGAGCGACCTCCTGGTCGCGACCGAGAGGTCGCTCCTACAGAATGTCACAAGATTATGAAATAAACCGCTTTCTGTTGCGTTTGTTTAAAAAACAATTATGCACCACCCTCAATTATTTGGAATACTACATAATAAAAGGGTTCTCTATCCAACAGTTTTAAGTAACTATGGTGAACTTTGTAAATAAAGATACATATATTCTGTAGGAGTGATCTCCGAATCGCGATGAAACTCACTGATAGTCGGGAATAGGAGTTCCCTCGGACATCTCAAAATGTCCCGTTAATTCTAAAGTTTACTATAAAATACACAGGAGAAATAATGAAGAAATATCTCAAGAGCAATCATCTTATCCTCAGTATTGTTGTCCTCATAGGACTGAGTTTTTCAGTAATGGGTTATAGTGCTGCGATTGTCTCTATATCACCCGTTCAAATTCCATCTCCAGTAGTCGGAGAACACATACAACTCGACATACAGATAACAGGTGGAAAAGATGTAGCCGGTTATCGTATGATCATCGGCTTTGACCCAACTATCTTTCGCTATATTGTAAGCACAAACGGAGATTACCTACCTACAGGGACATTTGCAGCTTCAGTAATAAATACTGCGGATGGTGTTTCCCTCGCTGCAACTTCTTCAGCAGGTATTGCCACATCGGAAAATGGAACGCTTGCAGCTATAAAGTTTGAGGTAGTTGCAGAAAAAACATCTTCCATTATATTCAGGAATTTATCACTCTATGACAATGCTGCGATGCCACTGGAAGTGATGGTTGTTGATGGAATGGTTGTTGAAAGGACATCACTTGCAGATGTAAATGAAGATGGAACGGTAGATATCCTTGATTTGACACTGGTGGGACAAAATGTCGGAATAACTCCAATAATCAATATGCGTACTGATGTCAACAGAGACGGAAACGTCAATATTTTAGACCTTGTGTTTGTAGCACAACACTTCGGTAAAGTAGTTCCAGTTGTTGAGTCTGTTGATGTCCGACCTACTTTACCTATAGACGTTGATCTTGATGTTGTTGCTGACGCTGTAGATCCAACAATATCTGTTCCTCCAATTGGCATACCACGACCTCCTACTAATCCTAATATACCGACATTAAATCCTCCCAACAATGCTCCTTATCAAGATGTATTCTTTCAGGCGCATGGAACAAATCCGTTTATTGATACAGAGGACGATGTATTTTCCACATTTGCTATGGATGTAGATACCGCGTCTTATACTGTTACACGCCGTTATCTCCGAGACGGATACTTACCTCCACCTGAAGCTGTGCGAGTGGAAGAGTTTGTAAACGCGTTTGATTATGATTATACACCACCCACTGATGATACATTTGCTATCCATCTTGAAGGAGCATCTTCCAAATTTGGAGAGGGAAAACGGTTGCAATTGCTGCGTATCGGCATACAAGGTTACATTGTCCCCGACACAGACCGAAAAGATGCCAAACTTACGTTTGTGATTGATGTATCCGGTTCAATGTCTTTGGAAACCCGACTGGAATTGGTAAAAAAGGCTTTGAGGCTTCTTGTTGACCAACTCCGTGATGGTGATGAGATAGGCATAGTCATTTATGGTACTAACGCCAGAGTTTTGCTACCACATACGCGAAACGTAAATCGTGATCATATCTTAGCGGCAATCGATTCACTTACACCTGAAGGTGCAACAAATGCAGAAGCTGGACTACGATTGGGATACGAACTTGCCGTTCAGAATTTCAGTCCTGACTACATCAACCGTGTGATTCTCTGTTCAGACGGCGTTGCAAATGTAGGAATGACGGGGACAGAAGGTATCCTGGCAGAAATAGAAAACCATGTTGAGTATGGTATTTATTTAACTACCGTCGGTTTCGGCATGGGTAATTACAACGACAGTCTTATGGAACAATTAGCCAACAATGGTAATGGTAGTTACGCCTATGTGGATACGCTTGATGAAGCGAGACGAATTTTTGTAGAAAATCTGACTGGAACACTGCAAGTTATCGCAAAAGATGCTAAAGTACAGGTTGAATTCAATCCTGAAACAGTAAGTCGTTTTAGACTTATCGGTTATGAGAACAGGCGACTTGACGATGAGGATTTCCGCGATGACGATGTTGACGCTGGAGAAATCGGCTCAGGACACAGTGTCACTGCCCTATATGAGATTAAACTTCTGAGTGAAGGTGTCGTCGGAAGGCTCGCGACTGTCTCCATCCGACATGAAGACCCAGACACCACTATTGTAACGGAAGTCAGTCGGGAAATCTTTGCGAATGAACTTAAAAGCACATTTGAAGAAACATCAGTTTCGTATCAACTTGCTGCTTCCGTTGCAGAATTCGCTGAAATCCTTCGCGGCAGCTACTGGGCACAGGAAGGAAGTTTGGAAACAGTAGAGAAAACACTTGAAAGGACTTTTCCATTTCCACATCAACGCACACCTCAGCAAGATGAAATCATCGGCCTCGTGCGTGAGGCAATCCGCCTTAAGTAATGGTGTATAACATTTGTCAAATCGATTTGATTGAATATAAACAAGGATTATTCATAAGCATAAAAATAATTATACATTTTCTTTGTATCTGTAGTATCTGGTATTATGGCATATTCAACTTCTAAACGAACCAGTTTGGAATAGAAACATAAACCCAAGTGCACCTATAGCTCCGAGTCCGCCTACTTTTAATCTGTAAATCATGGAGATCTACTCATGTGATTATGGTTAATTGCTTTAATAAACGTAATAATAAACTTTACTACAATAATTACAACTCCGTGGGCCTGGATTATAATACCGATTGCTATAATTCTCATTATATCTTATAGAATAAATAAGTATTATAAATAAGCTAATGATTTATGCACTTGTCCGAATCATTGTCAGTTTACCAGTCCCTTTTAATCGAACCAATTTGAAATAAAATATGCTTGTTTTATAGTATTTGATAAGTCCACAAGGCAACTCAAATGAAGACTAAGTGACTAATTGTATTCTTCGTCATATTATGTGTCATTGTATTGTGACGTATTCCATATTTCGTCCAGATGAACCGGCATCTATCATTCCACATCAGTTTGCACAAGTGCCTGAGAAACCGAAACTGATTGCGGAATTCACTGTGAAGTTTCATCTTAGATCAATGACGGGTTTGATGGAATTGTGCCAGAAGGTTTTACTTCTGCTAACACTGTCGGAGCACGATCGATATATTCGGTTGCGTTTTCCCGGCAGATACTTCTCTGATAGCAAGTATCAATAGGAACGGCACCATCAACTTATGGGGCAGAAACAACACCGAAGCCTCCGTAAATATTTTACGTCCCCCGAGATATTTCCATCTATTGATTTCTCACCGAACGGCAATCAGCTGGCAGAGGTGCTCGTATTTTGTCAAATCGTTCAGTTTACTCTCCTTAAATAAGTTAAATATGGTAAAATATATTGCATAATTCATGGTAATGTTGATATCTATATACGATCAGATTTACTATCATAGTCTATATATTTCTATAGGAGAAATAAATGAAACAAATATGTTTTCTTTTGATGACAATAGCATCCTGTTTATGTTTCGTGTTTAGTTTTACACACCAAGCGTCTGCTCAAGGTAAAGTCAATCTTGATGGTGGCCCTTTGAAAGAAGCTGATTTTTTCGTAAAACCACCAGGCACAGTAGACGAAGACCATTCTGGCTATAATACATGGATCAGCAAGTGGTATGGACCTGATGGAAATTACACAAATACTGGTGGTCCAGGAAATGTTATAAGAAGAGATCTTATTGACGAAGGCACTGATGGCAAACTGACACAGGTTACACTATCTACCCTCGCCGGTTTGCAGAAAACAAAAAATATGGATGAGATTGATTGGGGAGATGTAAACGGGGGACCTCGAAAATGGACGGTCTTTGAATTAGATACTAACAGTGATAATAATATGAATAGGAATGGACCTGTCGATAACATTGACATCTACGGTATTCTTGTAATTGATGCACCGAAGGCGATGACATCTGTAATGTCACCCGCCCACGATAATAATGCACAAATCTGGATTAACGGCGAAAAATGGTATTATCACCCCGATTGGACCGGCGGCGCAAAAAAGGTTGATTACAACGTTGAAATCAAGCTGCAGAAAGGTGCTAACGTGCTGCTATACCGCGTAAGTGAAGGTGGAGGGGGTGCTTATATGAACCTACATTTTGACGATGAAACACATGATACCGTTGAGATCTATCCTGATGCAGCTACAAACAAAGTAGAATTCTTCAAGGAAATAGATGGAGTTTTGCCTGTAGAACCTATTGGGAAGTTAACAACCATTTGGGCAGATATAAAGCGGGATTAATTACCAATTCATTGAAGTTGACAAAGAACCTTACGGGCAAGATTTGTGCGGATAGAGGTTATATCTCCCAAACTTTAGAAACGGCTCTACAAACACGAGATCTTTGCCTGCTAACAAAGGTGTGATCAAGTGAATCAGATAGCTGCGTTGATTGCATATACATCTAAAAAAGAAACCTTCAATAGATATTGCAGCACTTAGGGAGAAATGCAAATGATCGCCATCACTTGAATTTGCCAATTTCTTATACCGAACTACAGAAAAAATGATTTGAGCAATAACTCACTTCTATTGAAAAAAGAAATAGTTGTCAAAGATTAATTGTTATACTGCTTAGGGCGTTTTCCGTAAAATTCAAACCCAAAACTATTTATGGTAGATTATTGAATTAATTAGACGTGTTTATCTGTGAATCAACGCTAAATGCGCGCATAGCATTTGTCGGGAGGGAACTCCGATCCCGATTTAGAGTGGCATCAGTCGCGATTCGGATATCGCTCCTACAAGTGAAGTGTATAATTATTTTTATATTTCACCATAGTTATATCCGATCAATCGGCATCTATCTTTAGAACTTGTTTTACTTCTCCACAATAATTCGCAAAACTGCATCCGAAAATGTGTATAATCCAATAAAACATTTCTGTAGTGGAGAATTAAAATGAAGACTTTATCAGATAAAATTATGCTTAATCTTGACGGTGATGTAGAAGTATCCATCAAAGGTTTCATCGCTCCGATTGAATACACTCAACGCAACTACCACGTGGACTGGGACGAATTGGCAAATCTAAAGGCTGCTGAACCAGAGAAGCAATATCCTACCTCCATTTTTCAAGCATTTCTGCCGTCAGAGGCGGTTTCTGTGGGTGAATGTTGGCAGGTTGAAGAAGAAGGCGCGTTAACGCTGTTGCGGCAACTCAGCCCAAACCCACAATTGGAGTTGGAAATTAGTGGAGCGGATTCTTTCGGTTTGTGGGCGTGCCTACGTGCCTACAATGACGAGTTTGCTGAGATTCTGTTCCGTATCCATGCGGAATTCGTCTTAAAAAAAGGTTGGTTTGCCCCATCGCAGTTTGCTGGACATGTGGTTATCGATCGGGCCGAAAAGAAAGTTGCCTCCTTCAAGATGCATGTTCCAGATGCCACACTAAACTTTGATGTACGTTGGAGAATTAGAGAAGGACTCCGCGCAGCCGACATCGGTTTTTGCCCGCAAATGGAACTCTGTTCAGGTGAACAAGACGTTTTGCAAGATGCTAAATTCACAGAAGCGATCACCCAAGATGAAGCATTGCACGCACTGATGTTATGTTTTTACAAATCCGCGCAAATTAACTGGGTCCCGCTGGAAACAGCGTTGGAATTGGTACTTGTATTACAGAAACCGATTCACGCCATTTCATCAGGTGGGCCGCTTGCGGACGAATCCTGCTGAGGGAGCGGCAAAGGCCTGAGAGCAGGTGCTCTCTCTGATGATCAGAACATTGAATTCCTGAATGAAAATTTTATCAACACTTGGGTGGCAGATGCTGAATTAGGACGTATCCATAGTTTACGGGAACCGATTGCCAAAAGACGCGAGCGCGAAGGTAAGACTTATGACACAAGCCATCCGTTGGCACAAGCAATTATAAAGGGTTGGAAAACCGGATCGAAAAAGGGTTCACCCGTGGATTGTTTCGTCATATCACCTGATTTTGAACTGATGGGCAGACTGCTTGTCAATGAATTCTTCGACTACAATTGGAATAAATTTAAACTCCGAGACGAGGAGAGTTACCTTATGTTTCTTAAGGAGTCCTTGGAGGGGAAGCAGCCCGGATTGGGGAACATCATTCTGAACAGTGAAGAACCTTCTCAGGATGTCTTTGATGTTTTCCGAACACCGACGGTTGGTTATAAGGATTATACAGTCGTTGTCATTGATACAAGGGCGTTTGAAAATGGTGGTACGTTAACCGTTGATATTGAGACCGGTAGAGCCGATGCGGAAGGTTACTTCTATTTAGTTGATGGTAACGACGACCTCCCTACAACAGAAAGAGTGACTAAATACATGGTACTTGCTATGAAGTGGCTCGAACCCGATGAGACTGGGCAACTCACGCACCGTTTTGACCGAGGTCAGTTTTTTAAGTTAGGTGCTACTGGGTGTTACGGTAGCAGTGAGAAAGGCAGCACAAATGCTTTTAAGGCAAGAATTTCTGTAGAGAAAAACCATGGTGAACCTTGAAATTAAAGAGACACATTTTCTGTAGGCGACAAATGCCAAACGCGCATTTGGCGTTGATTCCTATCTCCGAATCACGACAAAACTCCCTGATAGTCGGGAATCGGAGTTCACTCCCGCTGAATGCCATAAGTGCATTCAACGTTGATTCACAACTCAAAATGTCCTGTTAATTCTAAAGTTAACTATATTGTGTATTTTGTGTATTTTGTCAACTTGAAAGCCGTTTATTTCTTATAGATATTCCCTTGGATCCGTGCTACAATAGCCTTTGATAATTCAGATTATCAAAACCTATTGTAGCACTGAAGAAGGAAAATACAAACAAATTGAAAATTACATAATATGCACAATAAGTAGCTTGGGGTTTGATTGTTAAGTCAAACGCTCTAAGCAGTATAACAATTCGCAATAATCGGTTACGGACATATAACAATCGTTATTTTATTATGCCGTGTCGTGAGGATTGATATAGAAAAAGTTAAAAAAAACACTATATAAATAAATGTTAGATACTCACCATGTATACCTGTATATTGTGATATAAATTTGGAACTGTATTTAATAAACGATATAAACAGTATTATAATTAAAACTGAAGTTAAACCATAAAGAATAGAGTTCATAATACTTCTAAGTACTTTATTGAATTCTGATTTTTTATCATTCATTTTAATATACTCCATTTTTATAATAAAATGGAGCATATTATACACTATTCAAATATTTTAAAACAGACTCGTTCAGTAGCAGACTCACGTTACGGCATAATAAAATAACGATTGTTATATGTCCGTAACCGATTATTGTGATAGTTTATTGATTCGGTAAATGTGGTGAGCTAAAAGTCATATTTATATCCCCGTTTGTATCCACACTTTTTAGTGCCTTTATTATTCCAGTTAAGTTGGGATTATTTAATGACTCTAATTTGTTTATAGTGTTTCTAAGTTGATCGGCAGAAGTAATATGTATGGAATTATCATCTTGGGGCAACCCGTTTGGTAAATTATTAGATAAAAATTGATCTCTCATCGCTTTTAGATCTGGTTTTTTATCCAGTTCACGTATCGTAACATTTTCTTTATCTGAAAGTTCTGGTAACTCTGTCAATATATCTGATACTATATCGTCTGTGGTCTCAGGTGTTTTATTATCAGATATATTATCAGTATCTTGTGTGTTTATATCGTTTTCAAGATTTAAACTATTAATTGATTCTGATTTCTGATTATCTGATAGGTTTTTTATGTTTTGTTTCACGATTTGCTCTTCAGTTTTAGTCAATTCTCTATATACTTTTTCAGGTAGAATATTACTTCCATCTTTGTATCTATAGTAAATAGAAAATCCAGCAACCAAAGTGATTATGCCGACAAAAAATAAGGTAGCGTAATGCTTTCTACGAATTTTGTTTAACATTGTAATGCTCCTGTATTTATATAGAGGGTTACAAATATTTGTAACCCTCTATATACTTGTTAGATATCAGAGATAATATTTATGGGGATGTATGTTCGTCAAAGAACGCATTTATAGCATCACTCCCGCAATAATACCAGTATGTTAATTCCCAAATATTGCCATTGTCATCGATCCATATTTCATAATAGTAATACGATACATATAATTGATGAGAATCGCCATTGCTATCAGTTATGGAATAAACGGTTTCAATAGAAGTTGAACGGTGTTTATTTTAGCAAACGTCCAATCTTGAAAACCGGTGTCTTGATACAAAATAGTGCCGCTTGGCACACAATATCCTATAGCATCAGCGATGCGTTTGTCGTGTATACTACTTTCACAGTATGGTGTCAATAAAACGACTTTGCTGTCAGCATTGATAGTCAGATTATTTGCTGGTATGTTGTTTCTTTAAAAAAATGCGCTACTTCTTGACTTTGAGTTGATATCTCACCAACATTGCACATAGGGTGGGTCTGTTCGCCGAG
>Ga0209544_1000474_pt1 | contig 56538 bp, 44 predicted proteins | sample MesohylPK_FD_187297 | JGI IMG/M metagenome (GOLD analysis project Ga0209544, IMG submission 187297) | Host-associated microbial community of the marine sponge Aplysina aerophoba from Gulf of Piran - sponge mesohyl, lysed by proteinase K... | ecosystem: Host-associated > Porifera > Sponge >... | reverse complement strand
GACGTCGCCATCCGGCGGCTTGGGGCCGGATGGGGAGCAGGAGATAACATGGGAACGGTGGTGACTGAGTTTCTCCTACCCGACATCGGCGACGGGCTGACCGAGGCGGAAGTGGTGCGATGGTTGGTGCCTGAAGGTGCCCAGGTGGACCGCGACGAGCCTCTGGTTGAGGTGGAGACCGACAAGGCAGTGGTGGTCATACCGTCCCCGGTGGCTGGGATCGTCCTCCGGCATGGGGCCGGACAGGGCGAGACCATGTCGGTGGGGACGGTGCTGGCTGTCATTGCACCACCTGGTGGGGGAAACACGCATCCTTCCCCGCCCGGAAGGCCGGGGGCCGCAGAGCCTCGCCCGACTCACGGCCCGCCGGCATCGGAGACCCGGGAGCCCACGGTGGAGGTCAAGGCCTTGCCGGTGGTCCGTCGCCTTGCTCGGCAAAGGGGGGTGGATTTGACGACGGTCACCGGTTCCGGCCCTGGGGGTCGGATTACCCGCCACGATGTGTTGGCTGCCGCCCAGGCCGCCGCGCCGCCGACCGCCCCCAGGAAACCGGAGTCCCTGCCGGATGAGGACCCCCGACGCCGCCCCCTCACCAAACTGCAGAGGACCGTCGCCGCCAACATGACCCGGTCTTGGTCTGAGATTCCCCATGTGACCACCTTCGACGAGGTGGATGCGACCCGCTTGCTGGGGGTGCGGAGGGCTCTGGCGGAGCGACACGGCGCAACCATCCAGGTTGATGCCCTGGTAATCGCCGCGATCATCCCCGCTCTACGCCGCTATCCAGAGTTCAACGCCACCCTGGAGGGAGATTCGCTGGTGGTTCACGCCGCCTGCCACATGGGGGTGGCGATCAACGCCGCAGATGGCCTGTTGGTTGGGGTAGTCCGATCCGCCGAGGAGATGTCGATCATGCAATTGGCAGAGGCCACTGCAAGGCTGGCGGAACAGGGAAAGACCCGCCGACTCGGTGTGGGTGAACTCACCGGACAGACCTTCACCGTCAGCAATATCGGCGCCTTGGGAGGTGGCTTGGGGACTCCCATAATCCCCCCGGACAACACTGCCATACTGGCGGTGGGGAGGGTTGCCGACAGGCCCGTGGTGGAGGGTGGTGAGGTGGTGGTGAGGCCGCTGATGCCTCTGTCCCTTTCCTTTGATCACCGAGTCATCGATGGGGCGCTTAGCCGTCTCTTCATGGACATGGTGATCGAGAATCTTTCTGAACCGGCCCTTTTTCTAGCCTGAGGAGATCATGACCAAATACGACATCACCGGACCCGCTACTCCCCACTCCGCCGACGTTCTCACCAAGGAAGCAGCCTCCCTTCTTGCCGACGTACATCACGAATTCAATGAGCGCCGTCGGCAATTGCTCTCCCTCAGAGAAGAACGCCAAGCGGAATTCGACCACGGGGTTCGTCCCGACTTTCTGCCCGAGACCCGTTCTGTCCGGGAAGGGGAGTGGATGGTGGATCCGGTCCCGTCCGCATTGGCGGACCGAAGGGTCGAAATAACCGGGCCGGTGGACGCCAAGATGGTGATCAACGCCCTCAATTCCGGCGCCAAGATGTTCATGGCCGATTTCGAGGACGCCACTTCTCCTACCTGGGAAAACCTGGTGGAGGGTCAGTACAACCTGCTGGAGGCCCAACTAGGAACGTTGCAGCTTGAAACGCCCCGCAAGTCCTACCGGTTGGGAGAGGAGACAGCCACTCTCCTGGTCAGGCCCAGGGGTTGGCACCTTCCTGAAAAGCACTTCTTGGTGGATGGCCGGCCGGTATCCGGGGCACTGTTCGATTTCACCCTCTATATGTGCCACGGCGGCAGGTCCTCCCTGGAGATGGGCAGCGGTCCCTTCTTCTACCTTCCCAAACTCGAGTCCCATCTCGAGGCTCGCCTGTGGAACGACGTGATCTGCTATGTGTCGGATCGATTGGGGATTCCACTCGGCACGGTCAAGGCCACCGTGCTGATCGAGACCATTACGGCTGCCTTCGAGATGGAAGAGATTCTCTATGAATTGCGGAATCATTCTTCGGGCCTGAACGCCGGTCGGTGGGACTACATCTTCAGCTTCATCAAGAAATTCCGCAACCATGCCCAGTACGTGTTGCCGGACCGGTCCCAGGTCGGCATGACCGCGCCGTTCATGCATGCCTACACCGAATTGGGGGTGGCCACCTGCCACCGCCGCGGCGCTCATGCGATGGGTGGCATGGCAGCCTTCATACCCAACCGGCGCGATCCCGAGGTGACCGAGCGAGCCCTGGCCGCGGTGGCGGCAGACAAGCGCCGGGAAGCCGAGGCCGGTTGCGACGGGACCTGGGTCGCCCATCCCGACCTGATCCCGGTTGCGATGTCCGAATTCGATCGGATCCTGGGGGGCCGTCCCAATCAGATCGGCCGACAGCGAGACGATGTGGCGGTGACGGCGGAGGATCTGCTGAACCCCGAAATCGAAGGCGGCGCCATAACCGAGGGTGGGGTCAGGACCAACGTCTCGGTCGGGATTCGCTACATGGCCTCATGGCTGTCCGGGACAGGCGCCGCCGCCATCGACAATCTGATGGAAGACGCGGCCACCGCGGAGATCTCTCGTTCCCAGATCTGGCAGTGGGTGCGGCACGGGGCTCGCCTCGACAACGGAATGCCGGTAACCGCGCCGATGGTGGAGAAGATAGCCGCCGAGGAGTTGTCCCGGATCCGGGAGGCGGTCGGGGAGGACATGTACCGGACGGGCCGTTTCCAGAGGGCCTGCGAGATCTTCTCCGAGGTGGCCCTCGAGGATGAATTCGTGGAGTTCTTGACCCTTCCGGCCTATCGCGATCTGTAGATCTACATAGGATTCTGACATGCCCCGATTCAGTGAAGCTCTTCGCTACCACTCCCATCCGCGACCTGGGAAGCTGGAGATCCGGGCGACGAAAGCCACGCTGACCCAGGCCGATCTGAGTCTTGCCTATACCCCGGGAGTGGCCGAACCATGTCTGGCCATACACGAGAATCCCGGCGATGTGTTCCAGTACACCAATAGGGGCAACCTGGTGGCGGTGGTAACCAACGGCACCGCGGTTCTGGGGTTGGGCAACATCGGGGGACTGGCTTCCAAGCCGGTCATGGAAGGAAAGGGTGTGCTTTTCAAGCGATTCGCCGACATCGACGTCTACGACCTGGAGATCGATTCCCAGGATCCCGATGATGTCATCCGGTTCTGCGAGTTGCTGGCGCCAACGGTGGGGGGTATCAATCTGGAGGACATTCGCGCCCCCGATTGCTTTTACATAGAGGAGACCCTGCGGGATCGACTTGACATTCCGGTTTTCCACGACGATCAGCACGGTACGGCCATCATTGCCGGCGCCGGTCTAATCAACGCTGCAGAGTTGAGCGGCCGCCGCCTTGAAGACATGAAAGTGGTGATACTGGGCGCTGGCGCCGCCGGGGTGGCAACCGGTCACTTCCTGATCCGCCTGGGCTTCGACCCCGAACGTTTGTTGATGGTCGACTCACGGGGTGTATTGGATTCAACCCGCAGCGATCTCAACGCTTACAAAAAAGAGTTCGCGCGCCATACGGATGCCCGAACCCTGACTGAGGCCCTGGTGGGGGCCGATGCCCTGATCGGGCTGGCCCAAGCCGGGTTGGTCCACCCCCACATGCTGGAGCGAATGAACCCCCAGCCGATCGTTTTCCCCCTGGCGAATCCCGATCCTGAGATTCCCTATCACGATGCGAAGCGAGTTCGGCCGGATGCTTTCGTCGGTACCGGGCGCAGCGACTACCCGAACCAGGTGAACAACGTTTTGGGGTTTCCCTTCATCTTCCGTGGGGCGCTGGATGTCCGCGCCACGGCTGTGAGTGAAGGAATGAAGGTGGCTGCCGCCGAGGCGCTGGCGATACTGGCCAGGGAACCGGTGGCCGAGTCGGTCTTGGAGGCCTATCAGTTGAAGGAACTGTCGTTCGGTCCCGATTACCTGATTCCCAAGCCTTTCGACCCGCGGGTGCTGACCACCGTAGCCCCGGCGGTAGCGGTCGCCGCCACGGAAGAGGGCCTGGCTCGGCTGCCCTGCAGGATTGAGGAGTATCGTCAGCAATTGAGCGCTCGCCTCAGGCCTTCCCAGGGTTTGATTCAAGCCGTCACCATCCGTGCCCGCCAGTACCCGGCCAGGGTTGTGTTTCCCTACGGTGATGATCTCCGACTGGTGCGCGCCGCCCGCAGGGTCCTGGATGCCGGTATCGCTCACCCGGTGTTATTGGCCGACCGGGGAGTTGTCACCGAACTATCGGAGGAGTTAGGCATTTCCCTCGACGGGATCAAGGTGGTCGACCCTATTAGCCAAGCCAAAGAGCGAGACCGTTACGCGGCGAGGTTGCTGGAACTCAGAGGTCATAGGGGAGTGTCAAGAGTCCACGCCGCTCGGATGGTCTTTGATCCAAACGTGTTTGCCGCTTTGATGGTCGAGTCGGGTGACGCTGATGTCCTGGTGGGCGGCCTCACTACCTTCTTCCCCGAGACCGTTCGCCCCGCTCTGCAGATCATCAAAGTGAGAGAGGGTCGTTCCATCGCCAGCGCCCTTTACGTGGTGGTGACCGGGCGAGCCGCTTACTTCTTCGCCGACTGCGCAGTCAACATATCACCCTCTGCCGGTGAGTTGGCCGAGATAGCTGCCTCGGCGGTGGATGTCGCTCAGCACCAGTTCGGGAGAGATCCCCGGGTTGCATTCATCAGCTATTCGGATTTCGGATCGGCAGCCGGAGACGAACCGGCTCGGGTTCGCCAGGCGGTGGAGTTGTTCCGGGATCGCTGGCCCGAGACGCCGGTGGATGGAGAGATGCAGGCCGACACCGCGGTGGTGGAGGCTCTGCTCAACAATCGGCGTCCCGGCGGTCCTCTGAAGTATCCGGCCAACATCCTGGTGTTTCCCAACCTCACCGCAGCGAACAGCGCCTACAAGCTATTGGAACGACTGGGCGACGCCGAAGTGATCGGACCCATTCTGACCGGCCTCTCCCGGTCGGTGCAGGTGCTGCAGAGAGACGCCTCCGTCGCGGAGATAGTCAACCTCACAGCCTATGCGGTGGCCGACGCCCACCGACTCTCAGAACTTTGAGCAATCAGACCGCAGGCCTTCCATCGGAATAGGACTCTGTCGAACCCAGTCCCACTACGACTGGGAGTAAGTCCCCGGGACCCCTCCTGGGCTGCAGCGTATTCATCCCCATAGATCCGCCGCTTGCGGTTTCCGTTCCTATGCGGATTTGATCGCTGGGGAGGCGTGCCACGTTGGGGGAGGGCCAGTGTTCAGGGGTGGCGCCCCTGCTCGGTCAGCCGGGCCGCCAACCCCCTCTGGACTCGTGGCAATGCCCAGGATCCTCCCCGCCGGATCCAAGAGCGGCCCTGTTCTGAGCGTGGCCTGGTACCGGCGCTGGATAAAGGTCACCGCTGACACATTTCAGCAATATTCGCTTGCCACTGTGAGGAGTAACACAGTTTCTCACGAAAGGAGCGATGACATGAATCGTCTGAGGTCTTTGACCAGGAACCGCCTGATAGGGGCGGCTCTTGGGACGGTGCTCACCGCGGGCGTGCTGATCGGTTGTGGAGGCGGCAACGAGGGTTCGGAAGGGCCCGAGACCGGGGTTGAGGGCGGTACCGAACAAGGCGGCGGGGAACACGGCGCCGCCGGCGAGGCCGGTGGTGAGGGTGGCGGCTCAGGTGGCGAGGAGGCCAGTGGGGCCACCATGGGGTTGGATGAGACCTTCGATCAAGTGCGGGCCGGCGTCCGACTGATCATCGGGTACGATGCCCCGAGCAACTCCTTCCGGGGCACGGTGGAGAACACCACCAACAACACTCTCACCCGGGTGAGGATCGAGGTCCATCTCTCCAACGGGACGGAACTGGGTCCCACCACCCCCGTTGACTTGGGGCCGGGCGAGATCCTGGCGGTGGACCTGGCAGCCACCGCGGAGCCGTTCACTGGATGGATACCGTATGCCGAGGTCGGCAGCGGCGAAGGCAGCGGTGGTGAAGGCGGCGCCGAGGGCAGCAATGAGACCGGCGTGGAAGGCTCCGAAGGCAGCGGCGCCGAGATTGGCGAAGCCGCCATGTCGAGCCCGGTCGTTCCTCTGGACCAGCAGTGGAACGGCACCCTCGGCGGTCTGGCTGTCTCCGCCTGGTACGACGCGGTCACCCAGACTGCCCATGCCACGGTACAGAACACCACCTCCGGGGTTCTGTGCTATGTGCAGGCCGAACCTCACCTGAAGTCGGGAACCACCACGGTCGGGGAACTGGGTCCCGACGTGTTGGCGCATCTGAGCCCGGGGCAGACCGCGACTTCCAGTGTGGCGGTCGCCAGTGAACCCGCAATGGCAGGTGTCTCGTTCGATGGGTACGTCGTCCACATGGAAGTCTTTGACTGCGGCGGCGGCGGCCCGGTGCCCCACACCGGCGGCGAAGGTGGCGGCGAGACCGGCGGAGAGAGCGGTGCCGGCGGCGAAGAAGGCAGCGGCAACATGTTGGCGCCCGATCAGACCTTCGACCAGGTCCGGGCCGGCGCCCGGCTGGTCCTCAACTACGACGCCTCAACGAACACATTCCGGGGCACAGTGGAGAACACCACCAACAACACTCTCACCCGGGTGAGGATCGAGGTCCATCTCTCCAACGGGACGGAACTGGGTCCCACCACCCCCGTGGACATGGCCCCCGGCCAGGTTCTGACGGTCAACCTGCAGGCCACGGCTGAACCGTTCACCGGTTGGGTACCCCACGCCGAGGTCGGCAGCGGCGAGGGCGGCGGTGAAGGCAGCGAATCCGGCGGCGGAGAACACGGCTCCGGCGGAGAACACGGCTCGGGCGGTGAGGGAGGAGGCGGTTAGAAGCAACCGGAGTCGGTCGAGAGAATCCGACCGCATCCAACAGGCGGATGGAGGCGACGTCCCCAAAAGACATCGCCTCCATCGCTAGCTTCTTAGAGGATTGATGATGAGCGGCTTGGTGTTGATAGTCGAAGACAATGAGCGGATCGCCAACTGGGTGAAGGTGTACTTCGAACGCGCCGGGTTCACGGCTGCGGCGGCTCATGATGGTGTGTCCGGCCTGGCCCTGGCCCGCCGCCTGCTTCCGGACCTGATGATCCTCGACCTCAACCTTCCCCGGCTCGACGGAGTGGAGGTGTGCCGAGCCCTGCGTCGCGAGTCGGATGTTCCGATAATCATGCTGACCGCCAGGGAGACCCCTGCTGAACGCATCATCGGACTGGACAGCGGAGCCGATGATTACATTATCAAGCCCTTCGATCCGGAGGAGGTCGTGGCGCGCGCCAAAGCGGTCCTCCGTCGCGTCAACGACCGGGTCCAGCAGGTCCTGACACGCGGCGGCATCACATTGGATGAGACCACCCGCAGCGTGACAGTCAATGGAGAACCAGCGCCGTTGACTTCGGCCCAATTCGCTCTGTTGTCGACGTTCATGCGCCATCCCAACCAGGTCCTCACCCGGTATCAACTGATCACGGTGACTTTCGGCTACGACTTCGACGGCTTCGAACGAGCCATCGACAGTCAGGTGGCCCGCCTGCGAAAAAAACTCGGCGAAGTTGGCGGCCAGGTCATTCAAACTGTCTACGGCGCGGGCTACAAGTTCGTGGCAGAGCATAAGTAATGTCGCTTCGCCGACGGATCATGGGCTCGATCGTCGTGGTGATCGTCCTCACCATCCTGATCGGCGTCGGCATCGGTTTTTTCACCACGCAGAACCGCCTGGACGCATTCGTGGACCGGATAGGCAGCGATGAGGCTAGCCGGTTGGCCAGGAATCTGAGCCGGGAATACACCGCCACCGGTGGCTGGGAAACAGTGGACAGGCCGTTGTCGGAAGCGGGATATGTCTACGACGAGGCTCTGCCGAGGGGAGGGTCCGAAGGCGGCGGGGCAGAGTCCTCCGAGTCTCACGAGGACCTGGTGCGGGTCATCATCATTGGTGCCGATGGGCAGGTCGTGAAAGACAATCTGGCCCAATTGTCACCGGGTGCCGCGGCGCCCGACCTGGACGGACGAAGCGATACGGTTTTCGATCTGGACAGCAATCAAGCCGTGGGCCGGGTCTACCTGGATGTGAACCACGAGTTCCTGTCGACCGAGTCCCATGGATTTCTCACCACGATCCTGTGGGTGAGCCTGATCGGGGGCCTCCTGACGGCCGGCGCCGGCATCCTGCTGGCCGCTTGGCTGTCCAAGCGGATCACCGCGCCGGTGACCGCCCTGACGGAGGCGACCCAGGCAATCGCCCAGGGGAAGGCGGCGCCGCTGCCGGTCACGTCCTCGGACGAGTTGGGACGGATGAGCACGGCTTTCAACCAGATGACCTCTGCCTTGGAATCCCAGCGCGATCTGCGGAAGCGGCTCATAAACGACGTCTCCCACGAGTTGAACACGCCCTTGAGCGTCATCCAGTTGGAGGCGAAGGGGCTGAGCGACGGACTTCAGACACCTGAGAAGGCATCCGAACACATCATCGGGGAAGTGGACCGGCTGCGCGGCCTGGTGACCGATCTGAACTGGCTTGCGGAAACGGACCACGGGGAGTTGAGGCTCACCTTTCAACGAAGTTCTGTTACCGAACTGCTCAACGCCGAATTGGGCCGATGGCAGTCACGAGCCTTGGCTCGACGGGTCGCATTGTCGTTGCAGGTCCCAGATGACCTTCCGAACGTGGATTTGGACCGGGTACGCATGAGTCAGGCCATGGGTAACGTCGTGGCCAACGCCATTCACAGCGCCGAGCCGGGTGGGTGTATCGCGATCGGTGCGGAAACAGAAAGCGATGAGTGGTTGGCCATATCGATCACCGATGACGGGATCGGCATCCACCCAGCGGACCTTCCCCGCCTATTCGACCGCTTCTACCGCACGGACCAGTCCCGCGGCCGCGACGCAGGCGGAAAGGGCTTGGGACTGGCCATTACCCGGTCCATTGTCAAAGCCCATGGGGGCACAGTTTCGGTGGCAAGCGAGGGGCCGGGAAAGGGCGCCGTCGTGGCCATCCGGCTTCCCCTCGACTGATGGATTTCGCCGCCCGCCATGAAACTCCGCCCTCAAGAACGGGGAACACCGCGGACCGAGGCGTGAGTGAAAAAAGGGGCACGCCACGGCGCGAAAGTGGGTCGCCGGGGACTCGAACCCCGAACCTGCGGGTTAAGAGCCCGTTGCTCTGCCAATTGAGCTAGCGACCCGACTCCCAGTATAGCGGGTGCGATTGTCCTGTTGTTGGCCAAATGGACTGGCGCGTTGTCACTGTTCCCTGCCAGAATGGGACCGGTACGGGCTGTGGCGCAGCTTGGCAGCGCGCCTGCTTTGGGAGCAGGAGGTCGTCGGTTCAAATCCGACCAGCCCGACGCGATGGAAACGTTGGTGATTGTCAAGACCAGGGGCCGCTACCCTTGTCGTGGTGTCACTGGCGGGTGTAGCTCAATGGTAGAGCCCCAGCCTTCCAAGCTGGTGGTGAGGGTTCGATTCCCTTCACCCGCTCTGAGGGACTTTCCCTGGTGAGCGCCAGAGCCCCCGTAGCTCAGAGGACAGAGCAGGAGCCTTCTAAGCTCTTGGCCGGGGGTTCGAATCCTCCCGGGGGCGCTGGGGAGGTCCCCCTACATGGCGACCGTAGCTCAGTCAGGTTAGAGCGCCAGGTTGTGGCCCTGGAGGACGGGGGTTCAAGTCCCCTCGGTCGTCCCACATACCCTCTTGTCAGGTCTATATGAATCAAATCCCGATCCTGTGAACACCGAGGCTGCCTTCGCCGACCTCGGCTCGTTCGAGAAGATGGTTTCCTTTGAGATTTCTTTTTCGGATCTGAACCACGCCATGAACCGGGCTTCCCGCAAGATTTCACGGGAAGTCAGCTTCCCCGGATTCCGCCCGGGAAGAGCACCCCGGCGACTGGTGGAGCGCCGCGTGGGAGTTGAGCGGTTGAGAGCCGATGCCTTGGATGACCTGGTTCCCAACCGGGTTGGCGCCATCCTTGCCCAGACCGAGATCGCCCCGGTGGTTCCTCCCCTTTTGGAGTCGGTCACGGACTCGCTAAACGGAGCGGTGAGGGTGGAGGTCAGAGTGACCACCTGGCCCCGGCTGGAATCGGTTCCCAGTTACGGCGGCAGGACGGTCCAGGTACAGGGACTCCCTCCGGTGTCCGATGAAGTGGAGAATCGGTTGACGCAGCTTCGGCACATGTACGCTCCCCTACAGACGGTGGAGCGTGCGGTCGAGGGGGGCGATTTCGTCATCATCGATATGACTGTCAAAGAGGGAGAACGGCTCATAGAGTCTCTGGCGTTGGACGGCTTCAGCTATGAAGTGGGCTCGGAACGACTGACCCCCCAGATTGACGAGAGCCTGCTGGGCAGACGGCCAGGTGAGCGATTGGAGATCACCGCACCCCTGCCTCAATGGCTGTTTCCCGAGGGTCCTGCCGGCGGTGAGGATGAGAGTGCCGATGACGATGATGGGGAGCAGGCCGCAGGTTTGTATCAAATCCGGATAGCCGAGGTGCAGTCCCGCTCTTTGCCGGAATTGGACGATGATTGGGCGTCGGAGTACACCGGTCACGATTCCCTCGAAGACTTGCGTGCGGAGATGCAGGAAGAGGTGGAAGAGCAGCGCAACTCCGCCCAGTGGGAGATATTGGTCGCCGAAGCATTGAAGGAGATGACAGCCGACTTGGAATTGGACTTGCCACAGCGGTTGGAGTCGGCACAAGTGGAACTTTTGTTTCGCAACCACATTTCCCAATTGGAGAGTTCGAATATGGACTACGCCACCTACCTGGAGAGGACCGGTCTGGACCACGAGCAGTTCGTGGCGGGTCTGAGAGGTCAGGCGGTGGCAGGGTTGAAGGCTCGGATTCTCATCGACGCGGTTATTGAACAGGAGGGGTTGGAAGTGGAGGACGACGAGGTGCTGGATGTCCTGCGTAGGGCAGCCAAAGAGGCCGAGGATCCCGAGGAGTTCCGGCGGGAGATGGAAAAAGGTGTCCACGCAGAGCAGATCCGAAGTGATATGCTCAGAGCCAGGGCACAAGCTTTCATGGCGATGCAGGTGCAACCGGTTGACGAAAGCGGCCAGACGGTGCAGATTGAAGCGCCCGCTTGGGTGAAAGCGTGGTTCGCCCCCGTGACCGATTCGACCGAGATTTTAGAACCTGGGGCCAATGGGGGAGAAGCCCTCTACGAAGCGGAGGTAATAGATGACCCGTACCTTGACTGAGCAACTCCTTTCAATCCCCCGACCCGAGGGCTACATCCCGGTCCCTCATGTGACGGAACAAACCAGCAGGGGGGAACGGACTTCTGATATTTACAGCCGGTTGCTCAAGGATCGCATCGTCTTTCTCGGCACACCCATAGACGACACAGTGGCCAATCTGATCATGGCCCAGATGTTGCACTTGGAAAGCGAGGATCCCGACAAGGACATCTTCCTGTACATAAACTCGCCGGGAGGGCAGATGACTTCTTTGTTTGCCCTGTACGACACCATGCAGTACGTCAGGCCCGACATCAGCACTGTTTGCATGGGAATGGCAGCCTCGGCGGCCGCGGTGTTGCTGTCGGGAGGCGCCAAGGGAAAGCGGTATGCGCTCCCGCACGCCCGGGTAATGCTCCACCAACCACACGGTGGGGCGTCAGGCCAGGCCACCGATATCGAGATCCAGGCCCGGCTGATCTTGCAGATGAGGGAGCAGACCAACAAAATACTCTCCCGGCATACCGGCCAGTCCTTGGAGAAAGTGGCCAATGACACCGATCGCGACTTTTGGATGATGGCCGAGGAAGCTGCAGAATACGGAGTCATCGACAGAGTTCTCAGCCGCCAGACCCTCTCTGCGGTGGGCGACTGAGGTCTCCCGATGGCACGGGAAGGAACAGATCTCCTCAAGTGCAGCTTTTGCGGCCAGTCGCAAAAGCAGGTCCTGAAGCTTATCGCCGGTCCGGGCGTATACATCTGCAACGAGTGCATTGATCTGTGCAACGAGATCATTGATGAGGAGACATCTTCCGACGGATACCGGGTGGAGGAACTCCCCAATCCTGCCGACATCTACAAATACCTCGATTCCTATGTGGTGGGACAGGAGACGGCGAAGCGTTCGCTGGCGGTGGCCGTCTACAACCACTACAAACGTCTCCGTCTGGCCGCTCGCGCCCACTCGGAGGTCGAGGTGGAGAAGTCCAATGTGCTGCTGATCGGGCCCACGGGGTCAGGGAAGACGCTTCTGGCCAGAACCCTCGCCCGGCAATTGAACGTTCCCATCGCCATTACCGACGCCACCGCGTTGACGGAGGCTGGTTATGTGGGAGAGGACGTGGAGAACATCCTGCTGAGGTTGGTGCAGGCCGCCGACTATGACATCAAGTTGGCGCAGACCGGCATCGTCTATATAGACGAGATCGACAAGGTGGCTCGCAAGTCGGACAACCCATCCATAACGCGGGACGTCTCCGGAGAGGGAGTCCAGCAGGCTCTGTTGAAGATTCTTGAAGGAACTGTTGCCTCGGTGCCTCCTCAGGGAGGGCGCAAGCACCCGCACCAAGAGTTCCTCCAACTGGACACCACCGATGTGCTTTTCATCTGCGGTGGCGCATTTGATGGGTTGGAGGACATTATTTCCAGGCGGGTCGGAAGTGGCTCGGTGGGGTTCGGGGCCGACATCAAGGCCCGCAGCGACCGGGACAACGGGGACTTGCTGCGACAGGTGGTCCCCGCCGATCTGATCAAGTACGGGTTGATTCCTGAGTTCATCGGCAGGTTGCCGGTGTTGAGCGCCGTCCATCCTCTTGACGTGGACGACCTGGTGAAGATCCTGCAAGAGCCCCGCAATGCCCTGGTGAAGCAGTACCGTCACCTCCTGGATCTGGATGATGTGGAACTGATTTTCACTCCCCAGGCCCTCAGCGAGATAGCGGAACAGGCCCTCGCCCGGGGCACCGGCGCCCGGGGTCTGCGGGCGATTATGGAAGACCTGCTGCGCGATCTGATGTTTCAGGCGCCGACTCGTGCGGACATGCGAAGAGTGGTAGTGGATCATCTGATGGTGAGGGAAGGGAACGTGGCTTCCATCAGGGACGCGCGATCAAGCAAACGCCAGCGGGAACAGACCGCCTGAGCCACCAGGGCGGTTATGGCAACATCCACTGACCGGATGAGATCCGCTTACGATCCGGCGGAGATAGAACCGCGCTGGTACTCCCGCTGGGAACAGGCGGGAGTGTTCAAACCCGAATACCGGCCGGCCGGTGAACCATTCTGCGTCGTTATTCCGCCTCCCAACGTGACCGGGTCGCTCCACATGGGACACGCCCTCAATCACACCATCCACGATGTGATCGCGCGCCGGCGCCGCATGCAAGGATACGCGGTACTGTGGTTGCCGGGGACCGATCACGCCGGGATCGCCACCCAGAATGTGGTGGAGAAATTCCTCGCAGATAAGGGACTGAACCGGTTTGATCTGGGCAGGGAGGCCTTTATCGACCAGGTCTGGGAGTGGAAGGATGTCTACGGGTGGCGTATCACTCAACAGATCCGGAGGATGGGCAACTCCTGTGACTGGACAAGGGAGAGGTTCACCTTTGATGAGGGGTTGTCAAAGGCCGTATTGGAGGTCTTTGTTCGTCTCTATGAAGACGGTCTTATCTATCGGGGTAAGCGCATCATCAACTGGTGTCCGCGTTGTGAGACCGCCCTGGCCGAGATAGAGGTCGAGCACCAACCCGAGGATGGGGAGTTGGTTCACATCGCCTATCCGTTCACAGATGGGTCCGCCGCGGTGACGGTGGCCACCACCCGGGCTGAGACCATGCTGGGTGACACCGGCGTTGCCGTGCATCCTGATGATGAGCGTTACCGCGACATGGTCGGCAGGACAGTCCGGCTTCCCCTGGTTGGCAGAGTTGTTCCGGTGGTGGCTGACAGCGGGGTAGACCCCGAATTCGGAACCGGAGCGGTTAAGGTCACACCCGCCCACGATCCCCTCGACTTCGAGATAGGCGAGCGTCACGGTCTGGAAAGCGTCCTGGTGCTTGACGAGCAGGCCGTGATCACCGAAGCGGGAGGCCGTTTCCAGGGATTGGACCGGTTCGAGGCCCGGCAGGCGGTGATCGTCGCTCTGGCAGAGGAGGGTGTGCTGGTCGGCAGGGAGGCATACCGACACTCGGTGGGACTCTGTTACCGCTGCGACACGGTGGTGGAACCCCTCCTGTCCACCCAATGGTTTGTGAAGGTGGAGGAACTGGCCCGCCCGGCTATAGAGGCGGTGAGATCGGCCGACAACCGCTTCATCCCCGCCCATTGGGAGAAGAGCTATTTCCACTGGATGGAGAATCTGCGGGACTGGTGCATCTCTCGCCAGATCTGGTGGGGGCACCGCATTCCTGCCTGGTATTGCTTCTGCGGTCATGTGACGGTGGCTCGTGCGTACCCAGGAGTCTGTGGCGACTGCGGCGCCGGCGAGCTAAACCAGGACGCCGATGTCTTGGACACCTGGTTCTCCTCGGCGTTATGGCCGTTTTCGACCTTGGGATGGCCGGAGGAGACCGAGGATCTGGCCAGGTTCTATCCCAACATGGTGTTGATCACCGGGTTCGACATCATCTACTTCTGGGTGGCTCGTATGATGAAAATGGGGCTGCGGTTCATGGGAGAGGTCCCATTCGCGGAGACGGTTATTCACGGCTTGGTCCGGGACAGCAATGGGCAGAAGATGTCCAAGTCCTTGGGCAACACCATCGATCCCTTGGTGGTGGCGGAGGAATACGGGGCCGATCCGCTTCGCCTGGCCCTGGTCCAAGCGGCCAATCCCGGCCAGGACGTGCCTCTCGACATGGAGTGGGTAGAAGGAGCCCGGAAGTTCGGGAACAAGCTTTGGAACGCGGTCCGATACGCCTTGCGTCACCTGCCGGAAGGAAGCGTTCCCCCAACGGGCGGCTATCCCAACCATCCTGGCCCGGTGGATCGCTGGGTGCTGGCCGCCCTGGGGGAGGTGACCGACCGATTTGATGAATTGTCGGATGGTTACCGTTTTTCCGACGCCTACGGCCTCCTGTACAACTTCGCCTGGGCGGAGGTGTTCGATTGGTACCTGGAGATGTCCAAAGCAGCTCTGGCCGGGTCCGGAACCGAAGATACTCGGCAAACTCTGGGAGTGGTGATGCGGGATCTTCTAAGGCTGTTTCATCCTGCCATACCGTTCTTGACGGAGGAACTGTGGTCTCATCTCGTGGGGGAGGGGCTATTGGCCGGCGCCGACTGGCCCGAAGTTCCCGCCTACGATCCTGTGCCTGAAATGGAAGACGTGAAGGGTCTCATCTCGGGGATAAGGCAATTCCGGGCCGCTCAAGGCTTGAGTTACAGACAGACCCTGTCACTGGGAGTCACCGGCTCTCCTCACCGATGGGTGACCGATCTGGTGGAGAAGATGGCGGGCGTGGAGATCCACAGGTGGACGGAAGCGACCACCGCCGGCCATGCACCGGTGGCCGGTGGCCGTTGGGAGGGGTTCATTTCACTGCGCGGACTGGTGGATCCCCATGCCGAGGGCCAACGAATAGATCGGGCGATAGCCCGCCTGCAGGTGCAGATGTCCCGTTCCTCATCCAAACTGGACAACCCCAACTTTGTGCAGCGGGCCCCGGAGGCAGTGGTGGAGAAGGAGCGCCAGAGGCTGGCTGAAGCCACCGATCGGTTGGTTTCCCTGCAGCGCCAAAGAGAAGCCCTGTAGTTGATGGACTACGCCGAGGCAATCTCCTATCTCTTCTCCCACATAGGCTTGGGGAAGAAGTTCGGACTGGAGCCCATGCGCGCCGTCATGGCTCGTATGGGCGACCCCCATGCTCGACACCGGGTGATACATGTGGCGGGCACCAACGGCAAGACCTCGACTTCCCGAATAGCAGGGCAGGTGTTGCTGACGCAAGGCTATAGCGCCGGTGTCTTCACTTCTCCCCACCTGCAGAAGGTGGAGGAGAGAATCGCTGTGAACGGGCGGCCGGTGTCTGCGGACAACCTGGCAGCAGCCATCACCGAGGTTGCGGGGTTTGTCGCCGAGGAGGTGGCCGACGGGGGCCGACCTCTCACGTATTTCGAATTGACCACCGCCGCCGCTCTGGCTCATTTTGTCAGCGCAGGGGTGGACGCCATCGTGTTGGAGGTTGGCCTGGGAGGAAGGTTGGATGCCACCAACGTGGTCTCAGCCGAAGTGGCAGTGCTCACCGGTCTCGGGTTCGATCACACCGAGTACTTGGGAGACACGATTCCCCAGATCGCCGAAGAGAAATTGGGAATCGTGGGGCCCGGCGCCAGGTTGGTGTGTGGGGCTATTCCATCCGAGGCTGCCCCGGTGGTGGAGAGGAAGGCGCGGACGGTGGGAGCCGATGTGATGTGGCTGGGAAAGGACTTCGGGATAAGGTCGATTCTTCCCAGGCCACAGGGGGGTTGGACGGTTTCCGTAGATGGTCTGTACGGATCCTACGAGAACCTCGAATTGCCATTGCGAGGCCGCTATCAAGTGCGGAACCTGGCGGTGGGGATAGCGGCGGCGGAGGCATGGTTGGAGAAAGGCCTGGACGTCGAGCGACTTCGAAGGGGTTTGTCAGAGGTCACCGCGCCGGGCCGCATGGAATTGGTCGAGTACGGCTCGATACCCCTGCTCTTGGACGGGGCGCACAATCCCGAAGCCTGTTCGGTGCTTGGCAAATCGCTCCTGGAGGAGTTCGGGGAAAGAAAGTGGGTGGGGGTTCTGGGAGTGATGGATGACAAGGACTTGGAATCCATGATGGTGGGTCTGGCGCCGGTTCTGGACCGGGTGGTGGCCTCCCGGGCCGACTCCTCCCGGGCCTTGATCACCAGCCGGCTTGCTCAGCGGATCAGGGCGGTGTGTGACCTGGATGTCATGGAGTGCCCGGATCCATCTCAGGCGGTTCGTGAGGCGCGCCGTTTGGCGGGAGACGATGGCCGAGTCCTGGTAACCGGCTCGCTCTACCTGGTCGGGGCAGTCCGCACGTTGCTTGGCTTGTGAGCGGGGTCTGACGCCTAACCTTTGTGGCAAGTGCCGGAGTAGCTCAGCCAGGCAGAGCAGCTCACTCGTAATGAGCAGGCCAGGGGTTCAAATCCCCTCTCCGGCTCAATAGAATCAAATAGAAATGCCCAGTGAACAAACTTTCGTGATGGTCAAGCCCGATGGGGTTGCCCGTGGTCTTGTAGGTGAGATCATTCGCCGGCTCGAATCGAAGGGCTTGCGTTTAGTGCAGGCGCGCCTGCGAACAGTCGACGAAGACTTGGCCGGTGAGCATTACGCCGAGCACCGGGAACGTCCTTTCTTCCCGGAATTGATCTCCTTTATCACCGGCGGGCCTGTCATGGCCATGGTGTGGGAAGGAGAGTCGGCGGTGTCGGTGGCGAGATTGCTCATCGGTCCGACCAACCCGGCTACGGCTCCCCCCGGGACGATTCGCGGGGACTACGGTTTGGAGACGACTCAGAACCTGGTGCATGGTTCTGACTCCTCGACCAGCGCCACACGGGAAATAGGTTTATGGTTTGGTTAGCATTCTGAAGAGTTCGCATCGGTTGCGCTCGGAGATGAGATGTTCTCCATGATTCTGGGCAACCAGGCTATGGCAATAGATCTCGGAACTGCCAATACCCTGGTCTATCTGCGGGGCAAAGGGGTGGTGCTGGGAGAGCCCTCGGTGGTGGCCATTGACTCGCGCTCGGGTGAGCTTTTGGCGGTGGGTGCTGAGGCGAAACACATGATCGGCCGGACCCCCGCACAGATCACCGCTATACGTCCCCTGCGTGACGGGGTGATCGCTGACTTTGACACCACCGCCCGGATGATTCGTTACTTTGTCAAGAAGGTCCAGCCTCGCTGGTTCTATCGCCCGGAAATCGTGGTCTGTGTCCCCTCGGAGAGCAGCACGGTCGAACGGAGAGCCGCGGAGGATGCGGCTTTCAAGGCGGGGGCTCGCCGCGCCTATGTGATCGAGGAGAGTATGGCCGCCGCCATCGGCGAGGATCTTCCCGTCTCCGAGGCGAAGGGTTCGATGGTGGTGGATATCGGAGGCGGGACCACTGAGATCGGGGTGCTGTCCCTGGGAGGAGTGGTGGCCGGCCGGAGCATCAGGACCGCAGGATACGCCATGGATCAGGCGATTATCGAGTGGATCCAGTATGAGAAGGGCCTGCGGATCGGAACCCGTACTGCTGAGGACCTCAAGATAGCCATTGGATCGGCTTGGCCTCGGGAAAACCGGAGGGCCGAAATCCAAGGGCACAACCTTCACACCGGTCAGCCCGACAAGGTAGTGGTGTCAACCTCGGAAATCCGGGAGGCCATCAAGCAACCCGTGGACGAGATTGTGGATGCTGTCAGGAAGACCCTGACAGTGGTCAATCCGGACATCGCCTCCGACATCATCGGGCAGGGGATTGTGGTAACCGGAGGAGGGGCTCTGCTGCCGGGACTGAAGGAATTGCTGGAAAAGGAAATCAAGATCAAAGTCAGGGTGTCGGCCAACCCCTTGCTTTCCGTGGTGTTAGGGGCCGGTAAATGCTTGGAAGAACGGCAATCATTCAAGAACGTCCTCTCTATCACGTCCAGCGTTTGAACTGAAACGACGGCTGGCCGTGTACGAGTTCAGGTCCAGAGGCCGGACTATGGTGCTCACCGTACTGCTTCTGGTGTCGGTGCTGTCGGCCACCTTGGAAGTAAGGGCAGGAGGCTGGGGAGTAATGCGGGTCGGGCTGGGAAGTTGGCTGGTCCCACTGCAGAGAGTGGCTTCGGAGATCTTCGATCCGATGGTGGACACCGTGGAAGGTCTGGTAGGCATCGCCTCGCTGCGTTCGGAGAATGCGGCTCTACGGGCGGAGTTGGCAGAGACCCTGGCCGAGATGGCCGCGGTGGAAGACCAGTTGGCTCGACTCGAGTCCCTGGAACGGCTGGCGGGACTGGACCTCCCCGATGTGGAGCAGGCCACGACTCTGGCCAATGTCGTGGGTCGGCAGGTTGGATTCGAGTTCCATCTGAGGATCGACAAGGGTTTGGAGGAAGGGGTGATTGCCGGCAACCCGGTGTTGGACGAGAACGGGTATCTGTTGGGCAGGGTCGGCGCTTCCGCCCAGGATTTTGCCACAGTCATACCTATCACGGCCGATGTGGAGGGGCTGACGGTGCTGGTGGCGGGCAGTGTGGGAATCCTCCGACCCCGGGTCGGGTCGGACCTGCTCAGCCTGGAGATTATCGACCGCCCTCCGATAGTCGCGGAAGGCGAGGAGGTCGTCACCTCCCAACTGTCTGTGAACTTCCCACCCGGCCTGCCCGTGGGGGCTCTGGAGGGAGAGGCGGAAGTGGTCGGGTCGGTTTTGCGAGGCTCGGTGAAGCCCTTTTCGGACCCCCAGCGGGTGAGGGCGGTTCTAGTGGTGTCATGGCCCCCCGGTCCCAATGAGTAGTCGTTTTCGCTCCCGTCGGTACCGGGCCCGCAGAGAATCGGCTCGGACCGTGACCGGTTCCTTGTCCCGCCGGGGTTCATTTCTTCCTCTGCAGCGTTCCATCCGTTGGGGGCATGGACTTGCCTGGCTGGGGGTGATGGTGGTGGCGGTTGTCCTGCAGATGTCGGTGATGGGGAGGATCCAGGTTGCCGGAGTGTCCCCCGATCTGGTGACGTTGGTGATTGCCTACGCGGCATTCAGGGTGAGGGACAACGGCATTCTCTTTCTCGGTTTTACCGGTGGATTGTTACTGGACGCCTCAGGGACCGCCGTCTTGGGGCTGTGGTCCTTCTCATTGACCTTGGTGGCCTGGGTTGCCATGTTCACCCGTGAACAAGGAGGTCGGGGAGTGGCGGTCAACGCTTTACGCATCTTGTTCCTGACCCTTCTTGGAATGGTCGCCCACACGGTGATCAGCATCGCCTTCGGAGATTGGTCTCTGGTTATCTGGGAAGCCTTGCGGCGCATAACCCTCACGCCAGTGCTCAACTTCTTGATGGCCGTTATGCTGTTTCCGTTGTCAAGTCGGCTGTGGGTGCCCTCTTTGAAGTGAAGAGGCCCTATCGGATCGCGGCCGTGGCGGGCATCTTTGCCCTGCTCTTCGGGTTTTTGGGGATCCGGCTGTGGTTTCTGCAGGTCGGTGAAGGGGTGGCGGCGGCTGCCATCGTTGATGAGGAGGGACTGGTCTCCATTACCATCCCCGCTCCCCGAGGTGACATCCGGGATCGCAACGGGCAACTGCTGGTTACCAGTCGGATAGTTCCCATGGTGGTGCTGGACAGGCAACTGCTGCAGTCCTCGCAAAGAGAGGAAGCGGTCGCTCGATTGGCTGCCAGGCTGGAAATACCGGCCGACTGGATAGCCACTCTCTATGAGGATGCGGGGGTCAACCAGCGTTTTCCCCTAGCGGTGGTGGACGCGCTGACCGCGTATCAATTGCAGGAGCAATTGCGTTCCTTTCCGGGGGTGGTGGTGGAGAACTATCCCGAGCGGGTCTACCTGACGGGTGGGACCATGTCGCATGTGATAGGACATTTGGGGTTTCCCTCCGCCGGAGACCTGCAGCAGCGGCCCTATCTGGATCCAAACGTTCGCATCGGCAAACTCGGTGTGGAGGGCTTCTATGACGAGTGGCTGGAAGGGATGCCCGGCGAGCGTGTCTATAGGGTCAACCAGGCCGGCCGTATCACCGAAGAGCGAAGAGAGGTCCCTCCGGTATCGGGCGCCACCGTCTACCTGACTCTTGATGAACGGCTGCAGGAGGTGGTGGAGACCGCCCTGCTGGAGGGGATTGCACTCTCGAATCTGATAAAGGATGAGGAGAGAGAACTGCCCTTGGAGGAAAGAGAGACCCGAGCGGCTCTCAATCCCACCGAACGGGCTACCGCCGTGGTGATGGACATCACCAACGGGGAGATCCTGGCCCTGGCGAGCTATCCCGACTTCGATCCGCAGCAGTTCGTATGGGGTATCGACCAGTTCGAGTTTGCCCGGCTCTCCGATGAGAAGGCCTTTTTGAATCTGGCTGTGGGGGGCCTGTATCCACCTGCATCCACATTCAAGGCAGTCACGTACACTGCCGCCCTCCTCAACAACATACCCTTCGCTCAGGCCATCGAGGGTGTGGACAGCGTCAACCGCAGGATCAACTGCGACGGTGAACTGGTGCTGACCGAGATCGACGAAGGGAGTCCCCAGGTTTTCCGAGACTGGTACTACCCGCGGGAGTTGGGTTGGCTGGATATTCACGGCGCATTCGAACACTCCTGCAACATCTATTTCTACAACCTGGCTTTGGGAGTTTGGCGCAATTGGCGCAACACCGGTCGGGAGAACGTTCTTCAGGAAACGGCCCGTTCCATAGGGTATGGCTCCTTCACCGGCGTGGATCTCACCGGTGATCAGGCGGGCATAGTTCCCGACCGGGATCTGTTCGAAAGCTGGAAGCGAACCCAGCTTGAAGACCCTGCTGCTCCCGTCCGTCTGGACCCGGCGCGTCTGGCTTTGGCCAGTCCCTGGGTGGGGGGTGACCTGATGAACCTGGCGATCGGACAGGGTGACATGCTGGCTTCTCCACTTCAGGTAGCAGTTTCCTACGGGGCCCTCGCCAACGGCGGGACCGTGTGGACTCCACGGGTGGTGAGTCAAGTACGATCACCGGAGGGAGAGTTGTTATGGGCAGCCATACCCGAGGCCAAGAACCAGATAGATATCCCCCAATCAGCGGTCTCCTCCCTGCTGGCCGACATGAACCGGGTGGTGGTCAGCGGAACGGCCCGCCGGGCCTTCTCCGGATTCGGAACCTCGCTGACTCATGTGGGAGGCAAGACTGGAACCGGACAGTCTTCCGCCAACCGGGACAGCCACGCCTGGTTTGTTGGGGTGGCGCCCATAAACAACCCCCAATGGGTGGTGGTGGTGTTGGTGGATGAGGGTGGCTCGGGAGGCCGTGTGGCGGCGCCGATGGGCCGTTACATAATGCAGCATCTGATGGGAGAAGAGTTGGATCCGATCGAAGCGGGGGAGGCGACCGACTGATGGCGTTTCTAACCAGACGGCAGGGCAGTTGGTGGATCGGCAAGGGAGAGAGTGTCTCCCGGCCCGATCTGGGTCTGATGGGTGCGGTGGTGGTGTTGTCCGGGTTCGGGTTGTTGATGATCTATTCGGCTACCAGGGCCGCGTTGCAGCGCCGGGAACTGCTGCCATCGGCATCAACCGAACGGCAGTTGGTATTCATGCTGCTTGGCTTGGCGGTCATGTTCCTGCTGAGCTACATCGACTATCGGGACTACAGGTTCCTGGCGCCGCTTCTGTATGTGGCCTGCCTGGCGGGTTTGGGGATCGCGTTTCTCTTCGATCCCGTGAACGGGGTACGACGGTGGATCAGCTTGGGCCCGATCAACATCCAGCCTGCGGAGTTCACGAAACTGGTGCTGGTCATGGTTCTGGCCTCTTTGTTGGCCGGCGATCCCGACGAAGGCTCCCAGCAACTCCCTTGGAGGAAGGTCCTGTATGCGTTGGGCCTGTCGGTGGTTCCCATGGTGCTGATCTTCTTGCAACCGGATCTGGGCACCATGATGTCCTATCCTGCCATTGTTTTAGTGATGCTGTTCGTGGCCGGCGCCACCAGGGCGCAACTGACGACTCTGATTCTGGGCTCCGTCGGCTCGGTGGTGGTGGTGTGGCGACTCGGTTTCCTGGCAGGGCATCAGATCGACCGATTGAGGGTGTTTGTCGATCCGGAATTGGACCCTCAAGGCCTGGGCTGGAGCATCCGACAGGCCAGACTGGCAATCTCTTCGGGTCAGTTGACCGGTCAGGGGCTGTTTGAAGGCGCCATTACCAACCAAGGTCTGGTCCCCGAACAAGAGAGCGACTTTATTTTCACCGCCGTGGGTGAGCAGTTGGGATTCGTAGGCGGTTTGATGGTGTTGGCGGTGTTCTGCTTTGTGCTCTGGCGCCTGCTCCGGATCGCAGTCACCGCTCCAGATCATTACGGCTCACTGGTGGCAACGGGGGTGGCGGCCATGGTCATGTTCCATGTATTCATCAGTGTGGGGATGACCCTGGGGTTGGTGCCCATAACCGGTCTGCCCCTCCCATTCCTGAGTCAGGGAGGGTCCTTCTATTTGACCGTTACGGCAGGAATCGGAATTTGTATAGCTATTTGGAAGCTACGCCCCAACGTCTGGCTGGGTGGTATCACCAGGGGCGGGAGCGGTGTCACGGGATAGGAGGGGATGGGAGGGCCCGGTGGGCGATTTGGCGAAGATTTCGTGTTGTATCCAGAAAGTGGTAAAATGGTGCACCAAGGGTGGGAACGGCCGGAGATTGTTCCGTCCCACCGAAAGCAGAAGCTTGGAGTCGATCTTTTTGATCTTGCCTTCGGGGTGGTGTTCAGCCAGGGGACAGGGGAGAAGCTGAACCAGAGAGAGAGGCTCTACTTCCCATTGGCGATTGAATAAGGAGGGTTGTTTATGGGTTGGCTTAAGCGCCGCCGAACGGAGGTGATCCGCCGGGTCGGCGGCGACTTTGTAGAAGAACGTAAGAAGCGGCAGGTAAACGGGTCGGAAGTAGAGATCCGTCGGGTAGCCCCCAAGCACCCGCCCAAACCCAAAACCGCTTCCAAGAAGAAGAAGACCAAGGCCCGGCCGTCCGGTTCTCAGAAGGCGCGTTCGGGCGTCTCCACCAGCCGAGGGTCGTCGTCGGCCCGGAGCCGGTCGTCGTCGGCCCGGAGCCGAGGGAGTCGTCCCGACGCCGGAGCCGAGGAGCCGAAGGCGCCGATCAAGACGTTACGCAGCAAGATTCTGGTCAGCGTGCGTGAGGAGACCAGGGTGGCGATCATGGAGGGCCCGGATCTGGTGGAGTATTACTCCGAGCGCCCCGAGGGTCGTTCTTTGGTGGGCAACGTCTACCTGGCTGTGGTGCGCAACGTGCTGCCAGGAATGGAGGCTGCCTTCGTGGACATCGGCGAGGGCAAGAACGGCGTTCTGTATGCCGATGACGTGTATGTCGATCCCAAGCGTTTCGGTAAGGGTAGACGGCCTCGGGTGGAACAGGTGCTTTCGGAGGGCGATGAGTTGGTGGTCCAGGTCAGACGAGACGCGATGGGCGCCAAGGGACCGCGGTTGCGGGGCCACATCTCACTGGCGGGACGGTTCCTGGTGTTGCAGCCGGGTTCTTCCAACGTGGCCATCTCCCAGAAGCTATCCCGAGCGGAGCGTTCGAGGTTGCGGCAGGTAGTGACGGAATTGGTCCCCCCCAAGTTCGGGGTGATAGTGCGCACTGCCGCCCGGCTTGCCACTGCCAAAGAGATCAAGTCCGAGGTGGACAAGCTCGCCAACCGGTGGAAGGGCATTACCGAGGACGCCTCCCAGGGCGGAGGGCCGAAGTTGCTCCACCAAGACTCCGACCTGTTGATCAGAGTAATTCGTGAGCACCTGTCGTCGGAGACGAGGAGGGTGGAGGTCGACGATGCCGAGTCCCACAAACGGGTGGTTGACTACCTTCGCTCCGCTGATCCCGATCTGGTTTCACGGGTCCGCCGCTATGACAATCCCATCGCTCTTTTCGAGAGGTTTCACGTTGACGATCAGGTGAAGAAAGCCCTGAAACGTAGAGTGCCATTGCCGTCCGGAGGTCATCTGGTGTTTGATACCACCGAGGCGCTCACGGTGGTGGATGTCAACACCGGACGGTTCGTGGGTCGGTCCAATCTTGAGGACACCATCCTGCAGAACAATCTGGAGGCGGCCGAGGAGATAGGCCGCCAGTTGAGATTGAGGGACATCGGGGGAATCATCGTGGTTGACTTCATCGATATGAGCCGAGAAGCCAACCAGCGAAAAGTCCTGAGTCGGCTCAAGCAGGTCCTGGCCCGTGACAAGACCAGAACGGAGGCTTTCGAAGTCTCCCGCCTGGGTCTTGTGGAGATGACCCGCAAGAACGTATCGGCTGGGCTCTTGGAGTCGTTCTCCAAGACTTGCGACCATTGCAGCGGGCAAGGTTTGATCGTCCAAGACCCGACCATGTCGTCCCAGCCACGGGTAGCCGCCGGTGTTTGACCTTGGCATTATGGGTTCGCATTACATAGAATGACTGTTTCAGCATGTATGCAGTAATTGACAGTGGCGGAAAGCAGGCCAAGGTCGCTCCCGGCGATGTGGTGAGTGTGGAACTGTTGAACTCGGACTCCGATCAGATCAGTTTCATTCCGGTGCTGGTGGTGGATGCCGATGGGCAGGTACTGACCGGCCCTGCGTTGCAGGGTGCGACGGTTTCAGCGCGCCTTTTGGGCGAAGTCAAGGGGCCGAAGATCCGCATCTTCAAGTACAAGTCGAAGACCGGGTATCGTCGCCGGATGGGTCACCGCCAGAAGTATTCCCAGATCCAGATTCTCAACATCGATCTGCCGAGCAAGTCTTAGAAGGAGAGCCGAGATGTCCAAGACCAAAGCAGGAGGCTCCAGCCGAAACGGACGGGAGTCGCACGCCAAGCGGTTGGGTCCCAAAGTCTTCGACGGGCAGTTGGTCCATTCCGGAGCGGTGTTGGTTCGACAGCGAGGGACCCGGATCCATCCCGGCCTCAATGTCGGCCGGGGCAGTGACGACACGCTGTTTGCGCGCGCCTCTGGCGTAGTCAAATACGGTGTTCGGAACCGTCGCCGCCTGGTGAGTGTGCTAACCGACTGATTGTCTTTCCGGGCCGGTCGCGGTGTTCGTTGACTCGGTCAGGGTGCATCTTCGCGCCGGGGACGGGGGGAACGGCATGGTCAGCTTCGAGCGTCGTAGAGGTAAGCCGCGCGGCAAACCGATGGGTGGCTCAGGCGGCTCGGGCGGAGACGTAGTGGTGCGAGCCGACCTTTCGATCGGAACGCTTTTCCGCTACCAGCGCAGTCCGCACCATGCGGCCGAAAGAGGCGCTAACGGCGCTGATCGTGTCCGGCACGGGCGCAGGGGTGATCCGTTGGTGTTGTTGGCGCCGCCGGGGACCTCGGTGTATGACGAGGCTGGTGTCCTGTTGGCCGACCTGGTGGCGGAGGGTCAGGAGGTAACGCTGCTCCGGGGCGGACGGGGTGGACGGGGAAATGCGGCCCTGGTCAGTCCCAGTCATCGGGTGCCGGCAGTTGGCGAAAAGGGGGAGAAGGGACCGGGCGGATGGTTCCGCCTGGAGATGAAGTTGCAGGCCGACGCTGCCCTGGTGGGGTTTCCCAACGCCGGCAAGAGCACGCTGCTGTCCAGGGTGTCGGCGGCTCGGCCCAAGATCGCTGATTACCCGTTCACAACTCTCACTCCCAACCTGGGAGTGGTAGGGATCGACGGTGACGAGTTCACCATGGCTGATGTTCCCGGTTTGATCCAGGGGGCAGCGGAAGGTCGAGGCCTGGGGCACACGTTTCTCCGTCATGTTGAGAGAGCGTCGGTCTTGGTGATCCTGCTCGATCCATCGCCGATGGCCGAGGTGGAGCCCGAAGGGCAACTGGATGCGTTGCTGGGAGAACTGGAGCGATACTCCCCTGCACTGGCAGAACGCCCCAGGGTGGTTGCGGTCAACAAGGCCGACCTGGAAGAAGCCGGCGAGGTGGCGGACGCCATCCCGGGGTCCTTTCTGATCTCGGCGGTAACCGGGCAGGGGCTTCGTGCGTTCTTGCGTGGCGTGAAGCAGTTGATTGTCCGGGCTCGGGAAACCGCCGCTCCGCGGGAAGGATTCATGTTGCATCGCCCCCACCAGCGAGGCTTCGTGGTTTCCCGCACCAAGGCAGGATGGTCTGTGGAGGGGGTTGCGGCGGAGAGAGCGGTGGCTTTCGGGGATCTCGATGCTCCGGAGGCGGCCCGATTGGCATCCAGCCGGTTGGACAGGATCGGAGTGAGCAGGGCGCTGCGAGAAGCGGGCGCCCGCCACGGCGATACGGTCTTGATCGGAGAGACAGAACTCCATTACACCGATCCGGACGCTGGAGGATGGGAGTGAGGCGGCCGGTACCGTCCGGGGGCGTCCTGGTGATCAAGATCGGGTCCTCCAGCCTGGTCCAGGTGGAACACGGTCTCGATTCAGTGGCCTTGGAGAGAGTGGTCGAGCATGTGGCCATAGCGGTTTCATCGGGACATCCCACGGTTCTGGTGACCTCTGGGGCGGTGGCCGCGGGAATGCCGGCTTTGGGGCTTTCCACCCGTCCGACCGACCTGGCCGGATTGCAAGTGGCGGCGGCGGTGGGACAGGGGCGTCTCATGGGCCTTTACACCGCGGAATTCGCCAAGCGGGGACTGGTGGCCGGCCAGGTGCTGCTGACCAGAGGAGTTCTGGCGGACCGGACCCCATATCTCAATGCCCGAATGGCTCTGCAGGGAATGTTGGACCGGGGAATCGTCCCGGTGGTCAACGAGAACGACACGGTGGGAGTGGAGGAATTGCGAGTGGGTGACAACGACCGGCTGGCGGCGCTGGTATCCCACCTGGTCTCTGCCGACCTCTTGGTCCTGTTGACCGATACTCCCGGTCTCTACTCGGACGATCCCTCGTCTCCGGATGCGGAACTGATGAAGGAACTGTCGTCTGATGACCAAAGACTCGACGCCATTGCCCTACTGCCGGGCGGCCAGCTCGGTTCCGGAGGGGTGTCCAGCAAAGTGGCTGCGGCCCGGATGGCGGCGTTCTCAGGGATTCCCACTGTGGTCGCCTCATCCTCCGAGCCGCAAGTGGTGGCTCGGATCTGTCGAGGAGACCCAACCGGAACCTGGGTGAGTCCCAATTCCCGCAAGCTCAGTGCCCGGAAGCTGTGGATAGCCTTCGGCCTGGAAACCCAGGGGCGGGTGACGGTTGATGAGGGGGCGGTACGAGCCATAACCCAGTTCAAGAAGAGCCTCCTTCCGGTTGGAGTTCAGAACATCAGCGGGGGTTTCCAAGCCAAGGAGGCCGTGGAAGTGCTGAACCCTGAAGGAAGAGTGATAGCCAAAGGCATCTCACGGATCGCAGCCGCCGAATGCCGCGACCTAACCCGAAGCGGCCAACCCACAGTAGAACTCATCCACCGCGACGATCTAGTAGTCCTAGTCGAATAGTTATCCCATCACCAATCCCCTGTCCGCACGGTGACAGTTGAATTCGCGAATCTCGATCCTATGTCGCGATTTTTTGGTTTTGGGTGGGGGTCTTTTGGGCCCGTCCCCCGCCACCTCCTGTCCGTTGTTGTTCGCGAAACTCCCGCGCTCGGGTGCGGCGGGTGTTTTGCTTGTTGGGTTGTTCCGGTCGGGTTTGAGCCCTTGGTTCCCTGACCGGTTGGATGTTTGGTTGCTGGTGTTCAGTTTGTACCAACGACCGGGGGTTAGTCAACCACCAGAAAGGGAAATGTTTCCCAACTTCGCCGCGGCTGTTACGCGCTTTTCAAGTTGGTGGGGGTCTGCTTCTAACGGGTTGTCGGTGTGGGGTTTTGATGGGAAGCGACCGGCGATTGTGGGTGGGGCTTGCAGGATGTGTTTGCCGTCAGCCTCGATGGGCCACCCCCCGACCCCGCCCTTCCAAAGCTCCCTCTACCTCCCGGGACCGACCCCTACCTTCGCCAGACGGACGGGACGAACAGCACCAGGATCGGCAGGATCTCGAGACGTCCCACAATCATCAGAAGGGATAGGAACCACTTGCCGGGAATGGAGACCATCGCATAGTTGGCGGTGGGTCCCACCTCCCCCAGGCCCGGACCGATGTTCCCCAGGCTGGCCACGACTGCCGAGATGGAGGTGACCAGATCGGAAGACCCAAAGGCGAGTTCGATGCTGGTGAACAGCACCATTCCGGCGCAGAGCAGGAAGACGTACAGGGCGAAGAAGGAGAAGATTCCCCTGATCATGTTGATGGTGAGAGGGCGGCGGTTGAGCCGTATCAGGAACATCCCCCTGGGATGGATCACCCTGCGTAGTTCGGTGAACGCGGTGTTGGCAAGCACCTTGAGACGAAAGCTCTTGATTCCCCCGGCAGTGGACCCGGCCATGCCTCCCAGGGTCATGAGGATTAGCAGGAGCACCTGAAGGGGAGGCACCCATAATCCGAAATCGGCGGTGCTGTAGCCGGTGGTGGTCACCATGGACACGGCGGTGAAAGCCCCGTCCCGCACCGCTTGCTCCCAGGCGGATCCCTGATTGGCAAGAGCGATTGAAAGCCACGCCGCCGAGGCGAGCACCACCACAAAGTACACCCTGAACTCTTCCTGCCGCAGATACTCAGTGGGTCGCAGCAGGGCCCGATAATGCAGCGAGAACGAGACGCCGGCCAGAGCCATGAAGACGATAATCACCCATTGCGTGTAGGGACTGAACCCGGCGATAGAGGTGGCCTCGGTGCCGAACCCGCCCGTGGACATGGTGGTCAGCGAGTGATTGACAGCCTGAAAAAGGTCCATGTCTCCCGCCCACAACAGCATTAGGACTTGCACACAGGTCAGCATGACGTACACCATCCACAACCGCTTGGCGGTGTCCTGAAAACGAGGGGTGAGACGATCGGGATTGGCGCCGGGAGACTCGGCCCTTGCCAGTTCTACGCCGCCGACTCCCAGCAACGGCAGGACGGCCACGAACATCACGATGATGCCCATGCCCCCCAGCCACTGGGTGAGGGATCGCCAGAAGAGCATCCCGTGAGCCAGTTGGCCAGGGTCTGCCAGCAGGGAGGCGCCGGTGGTGGTGAAACCCGAGACCGTCTCGAAGAAGGCGTCGGTGACATCGGGTATGGCTCCTGTGAACAGGTAGGGGAGGGTGCCAAAGACCGACATCATCAGCCATGCGATACCAACTCCGGCGAATCCCGCCCGGGTGGTCAGGGTGTTGGGCGTCTCCACCGACCACCACAACAGACCCCCCACCGCAGCCGTCAGCGCCGCGGCGGCGCTTATGGCCCTGGCATCGGAGAACTCGCTGTAGAGCAGCGAGACCCCGGCGGCCACGAACATCATCAGACCCACCGCAAACAGGGTTACCCCAGTGACCAGCAGGAGGGAAACCAGCATCCCGCGGCGACCCAGCCAGCCCACCGCGGCGGTCAATTTCAAGTATCTTCTCCGTGGAACAGGTTCTCGATCTCGGTTATGTGATCGGGGAGAGTGAACACGACAATGCGGTCCTTGGGTCGGATCACGGTGTCCCCCCGGGGCAGGATGGGAGTCATTCTCCGAACGATCCCGCCCACAATCGAACCCTTGGGAAGATTGATGCCCATCAGTTGTCGGCCTGCCACCGGGCTGTCTGCGGCTATGTCCAGTTCGATGGCTTCAGCATCAGAGTCGCTGAAAGTCACCACGGAGTGGACTACCCCTCGGCGGACATAGCGAAGGATGCTGCTGGCGGCCAGGAGGCGAGGAGAGACGGCGCCGTCGATGCCTCTGCCTTCCAGCAGGCCGACATAGTGGGGATTGGTCAGGTTGGCCACCGACATGGGGACCCCCAGAGCCTTGCCGACCAGGCAAACCAGGGTATTGGCGCCGTCGTCCTCGGACAGGGCCAGCAGAGCATCCCGCTCTCCCAGGTCAAGCCCACCCAGGGTGTCCGGATCGGCCGGATCGTCACAGATGGCCAGGACCTTGGGGTCGGCGTCGGCCACCGACCGGCAGAACATGTGGTCGTTGCTGATGAACACCACCGACAGCCAGGCCTCCCGCATCTTTCGGATTGCCACTCTCGCCAGGCGGGAGTCGCCGGTCACCACCACCCGATTGGCCAGACGGGTTCTTATCCCGAGCAATTTGGCGGCGAACCGCACGTCCCGGGGCGCCACCATCATCAGCACGTGGTCGCCTTCCTCAACCTCGGTGGCCCCTTTGGCCACCATGGTGTCGCCGTCTCGGATGATGGCCACCACCAGGAAATCCCGTCTCTTGTAGGCTGCCGCCACCTGCGTCAGAGGCCTGCCTAGCAGCGGAGAGTTCGGTTGAGCGATGGCGCCCACCAAAAGGAGTCTGCCACCGGCAAACTCCCAATGCTCGGACATCCCGCTCAAACGGACCAGCCTTACCAACTCGTCGGCGGTGGCTTCGTCCGGGTCGATGACCACCTTGACACCCATGTTGTGGAGGCCGGACCTCAGGCTGGAGTCGGAGATTCGGGCCACGGTCTGTTTGATACCCAGATCTGTGGCCGAATGGCAGGCCAGGGCATTGACCCCGTCCTGGTCGGTGACCGCGATGAGCAGATCCACGGGGTCACCCACCGCTGAGATCGCCTTCTTGAGCACGCCCCGGCTGGCGCCGTTGCCAGCAATTGACAACACGTCCAGTTGGGAGTTCAGGGTATCAGATAGGCGGGGGTCCTTCTCGACGATCACAACATTCTGGCCGTCTGATGAGAAACGCTCGGCCAAGTAGCTACCGACCGCTCCGGCCCCCACGATAATGATTTTCATTGCTTGGATTTAAGAATACCGGAATGGCCGACGGCGTTATCGGGGGCGATTGTTTTGACAGCCGGCGCAGTTGTAAACTCGGTGGCTCCTCGTCACAGGGGAAGACCCCCATTCTTGATCAGCTCGAATCTCCTCAGAAAATCGCTGCCGCCCTGGTAAACCAGGGTTATCTGGCCTCCGAGCGGATCTCCCAGGTGGTTTATCTGGCGGGCCGGTTGAACAAACCGGTACTGGCCGAGGGCCCGGCAGGGGTGGGAAAGACCGAACTGGCCAAAGCGGTGGCTTCCGCCACCGGTCGGAAACTGGTGCGACTGCAGTGCTACGAGGGCCTCGACGAGTCCAAGGCGCTATATGAGTGGAACTATCGCAAGCAGTTGCTGCGAATATCGGCGGATCCCTCGTCACAGTGGGGCCAGATGGAGGAGGACATTTTCTCCGAGGGCTTCTTGCTCTCGCGTCCCCTGCTGACAGCCATCACCTCTTCAGATCCGGTGGTGCTGCTGGTTGATGAACTCGACCGGGTTGAGATGGAAACCGAGGCGCTGCTGTTGGAGGTCCTGTCGGAGTTCCAGATCACCATTCCCGAGTTGGGCACGGTTCGGGCCGGATCGCAGCCCCTGGTGATCCTGACCTCCAACAACACTCGGGAACTCTCGGAAGCGCTTCGACGCCGTTGCCTGTTTCTGCACATTCCCTATCCCAGTCCCGAGCGAGAAAAGGCCATCCTCTTGGCCCGGTGCCCCGATCTTCCAGATGCCTTGGCGGAGTCGATCGCCCAGGTGGCCCGCAGCCTGCGAGGCATGGCTCTCAAGAAGCCCCCCTCGGTCTCGGAGACCATCGACTGGGCCAGGACACTATTGACCTTGGGAGTGGAGAGGATCGACCAGGAGTTCTTCTCAGACACCGCCCACGTCCTGCTCAAGTACCAAGCCGATATCGAACTGGCCTGCAAGGAACTGGCTGCGGGAGAGTGATAGTCGGTGCTGAGTCTTCTCACTGACTTTGTTGAGGAGTTGAGAACCGCCGGGGTCCCCGTCTCCATGGTGGAAACGATCGACGCCACCGAGGCCCTGGCAGTGATCGACCTGGCCGACCGGTCGGCCCTTAAGACAGCTTTGGGCGCCACCATGGTGAAGTCCGCCCGACACCTGGAAGCCTTCGACACCGCATTCGAGGTGTTCTTCGCTCTCGACCGTCCGCCACCTCCCCAGGAGAGTCAGTCTTCCCCGGTCCTGCCATCGGAGGCTTCCTCGGAGGGTGGGTCTGCAGGTGGAGGGGCATCACTGGCCGAAGCCCTCGCCGCCGCGCTGGGGAGTCAGGACTGGGGGGCGTTGAGCCGGTTGGTGGAACAGGCTGTGGAGGAGTTGGCCGGCATGACTTCCGGCCGCCCCGTGGGAGGGGCCTACTACCTGTATCGCACCCTGCGCCGTCTCGACCTCGACTTGATGAGGGAGATGCTGGTGGAGATGATGGAGATGGAAGGCTCCCATCCCGGCATCGGTGAGGATGCGCTGGCGGAACGTCTCCGCTCCGAACAGGTCGACGACCTCCTGGAGCGATTGAGAAGAGAATTGATGGCCGAAATCCGTCGGCGATTAGTTGCCGACCGAGGTCGACAGCCCGTGGCCGCCACCTTGCGCTCTCCGCCACTGGAAGAAGTCGATCTCATGCACGCCTCAGAGTCGCAACTGCGCCGGATCGAAGAGTTGATCGGGCCGCTCACCCGCAAGTTGGCGGCCCGTCTGGCCCGCCGCGACCTGCACCGGCATCGGGGCCGTCTGGACTTTCGCCGTACCGTCAGGGCTTCTCTTGGCACCGGTGGCGTTCCTCTGGACTTGCGTTTTCGATCCTTGCGGCGGTTTCGTCCTGAGATTTTCCTGCTTTGCGATGTGTCCGGATCCATGGCGACCTTCGCCCGTTTCACTCTCCAGTTCACCTACGCCATGTCGGCGCGGTTTTCTGGTTTGCGGGCCTTTGCCTTCGTGGACGGGGTGGATGAGATTACCCATCTGCTCTCTCCGGGCCTGCGTTTTGGGGATGTGGCCCAGCGGATCTTTGCGGAGGCCGAGGTAGTGGAGTTGGACGGCCATTCCGACTACGGAAACGCCCTATCGCGGTTTTCGGACCGCTACGCCGGCGAACTCACCGCCCGGTCCACGGTGATCATCGCCGGCGATGCCCGCAATAACTACCGTGACTTTGATGCGCAACCTCTGGCGAGGGCGGCCGATACCGCCGAAGCCATCTACTGGTTGAATCCCGAGCCTCGAGCCTATTGGAACACCGGCGACTCGCTGATGGCCCGGATGGGCGCCTTTTGCGCCGAGGTGTACGAGGTGAGGAACCTCTCCCAATTGGAGCATTTCGTGGAGGAACTTGCCGACCACCGGCGTCGCCCGCCCGCCCGGCGGATCAGACCGTCAGTTGCCCCAAGCGTTCGATAAGGTCGACCACCCGATTCGAATACCCCCATTCGTTGTCATACCAGGCCAGGACCTTCACCAGGTTGGCGCCGAGCACCGCAGTGCCGCCGGCGTCGAACACGCTGGAATGCGGGTTTCCGATTATGTCGGAGGAGACCACGGGCGCCTCGGTGTATTGGACTATCCCGGCAAACCGGCCGGCGGCCTCGGCGCGGACCGCTTCGTTGACCTGCTGAGCGGTGACTTCCTCGGAGAGTTCCACCACCAGGTCCACTATGGATCCGTCGGCCACCGGAACCCGCATGGCCATTCCGTCCAACTTGCCCTCCAACTCGGGAAGGACCTTCCCCACCGCTCTGGCTGCCCCGGTGGTGGTGGGAATGATGTTCTCGGTGGCCGCTCGGCTGCGCCTCAGGTCGGCGTGGGGGACGTCGGCCAATCGCTGATCGTTGGTGTAGGCATGGACGGTGGTCATCAGTCCCCGTTCGATCCGGTAGTGATCATTGAGGATCTTGGCGACAGGGGCCAGGCAATTGGTTGTGCATGAGGCGTTGGAGATGAGGGTGGCGTCCGGCCCCAGCAGGTGATCGTTCACTCCCAGGACCACAGTCAGGTCCAAGGGGTCCTTGGGTGGCACGGTGAGAACCACTCGCCCTGCTCCGGCCTCCAGGTGCTTGGTCAAGGCAGCCCGGGTCCGGAATACCCCGGTGGACTCCACCACCACATCAACCCCTAGTTCGTCCCATGGCAACTTGGAGGGGTCCCGTTCGCACAGCATGTGGATCTGATAACCGCGAACCTCCATCACGCCGTCTGACAGCGTCACCTTCTCTTCAAGCGGTCCCATCACAGAGTCATAACGCAGCAGATAGGCGAGTACGTCATCGTCGGCGAGATCGTTGACCGCCACCACCTCCAGGTCCGGCAGATCCCGCTCGATCAGAATGCGCAGCACCGACCGTCCGATCCGGCCGAACCCGTTGATCGCCACCTTGAACTTCATGAACCACTCATCCTCTCCAGCACCTCCACGATGCGTGCTGAATACCCCCACCCGTTGTTGTACCAGGTCACGGTCTTGGTTAGATAATCGCCCATCACCATGGTGGCCAGGCTGTCAAACACCGCCGACTCGGAGGCCCCGGTGACGTCGGAAGACACGATGGGATCCGTGGAATACTCGACGATTCCCCGGTAGTGGGTCTGGCAAGCTTGGCGGATTGCCCGGTTTACCTGCTCGACGTCCACGGGGGTCTCCAATTCGGTCACCAGGTCCACTGTTGAGCCGTCCACTACGGGGACGTTCAGTGCCAGGGAACTCAACTTCCCGGCGAACTCCGGCCGAGCCGCCACCAGTATCTCAGTGGTGTTGGTGGGGGAGGGGATGATGTTGTCTGCCGCTGCACGGCTCGAGCGGAAACCGGAAGTAGGCACGTCGGCCAACCGCTGGGCATTGGTCATGGCATGGACACTGGTAAAGAACCCTCGCCGCAATCCGAAGTTGTCGGCCAAGGTCCACAGCACAGGAGCGAGAGCGTTGGAGGTGTTGGAACCGAGGGCGATCACCTCGGTGTCGGGTTGGAGGAGTTGATCGTTCACTCCCCGCAGAAGAATGGGAATCTCCCCCAGGACCTGGGGTGTCGAGGCCAGAACGACCCCCCGTGCCCCGGCGGCGATGTGACGTCGGCACTCCTCTTTGGTGTGGTGGCGTCCGGTGGACTGAACCACGAGGGAGACTCCGAAGTCCCTCCAGGCTGCATCGCCGGCGTCCTGGGCGGCGATGAGAGGCGTCGACTGGTTACCCACCAAGAGGGAACCGTCCCGGTAAACCACCGGTTCGGGGTACCTGCCGTATATGGAGTCATATTTCAGCAGATAGGCCAAGCCCACCGGGTCGGCCACGTCGGCCACGGCGCCAACTTCCAGGAAGGGATGACCTCTCAACATCCGGAAGAGGTTGCGGCCAACCCTGCCGAACCCCATCAGGGCTACTCTTGTTTTCTTCAACGGCTTCCCTCTGCGTGGGCGTCTCCTGCCATCAGGAAAATTAGCCCATTCCTCAGTCAAACCGCAATCCGACTCTTGGCGGATCCGAAAGAAATTCCCCTGTGACGCTTGACAGTTCGCGGTTGCATTTCGCATTCTGTAATGGTGAGAGGACTCCACCTTGGAACTGCCGGGCGGTGGGCGGTCGCCCTTGTGGTCTTCGGGATCGCGTTGACAATCCCGACTTGGACCGTGGCGACCTGCTCCCTGTCCCTACGACCCCCAGTATCAGGAGAGGTTGTTCGCCCCTTTCAACCAACCCACCCCAGAGGCCACTGGGGTGTGGATCTGGCGTCTTCTCCGGCCGCAGTGGTCCGGTCTCCGGCGGCGGGCAGGGTTACCTTCGCTGGAAGGGTGGCCGGAATGCAATCGGTGACCATCGCTCTTCAGTCAAGGGTGAGGGTGAGCCTTTCGTATTTGTCTGAGATATGGGTGGTCCCCAATCAGCAGTTGGCGGTCCGACAGCCCCTGGGAAGGTCCGGCACGGATCACGGGCTTTCCGCGGTGCATCTGTCTGTGCGGGTGGCCGGGGAATACATCGATCCTCTCCCCTCGTTGGAATGTCGCCCACCATCCGTTCCAATTCGGGGTATCCTCAGGCTCCTGCCCGCCCGCTTTGGTGGCTAGAACCAGTTCGGCTCCCGGTTCGGTCCCGGCCTCGAATCAACCTCCGTGAGGAGGCTAAGGTAGGCGGTGTGAGAAGGGCAGTGTTGGGCGGTACTTTCGATCCCCCCCACCTGGCTCACCTGGTGCTGGCGGAAGCAGCGTATCGCCAACTGGGCGTCTCGGTGGTGGAACTCATACCCACCGGAAACCCGTGGTGGAAGTCATCTCCTTCCCCTTCTGCGGCGCATCACCGATTGGAGATGGTCAGGAGGGCCGCGGCGGGGGTCCCCTATTGGACGGTCAACGATTGCGAAGTGCGCAGGGAAGGCGCCAGCTACATGGTGGACACTTTGCAGACTTTCGCGCCCACCGACGAGATATACCTGGTTCTGGGCGCCGACGCCGCCATGGGGATCCGCAGTTGGATGCGCTGGCAAGAGGTGGTGGAACGGGTCCGCCTGGTGGTGGCCGCCCGGCCGGGAACCGACCTCGCCAAGGTCGAGGAAGCCGTGGGTCATGCACCTGCCTGGCTGCAGATCCCCCGACTTGACATAAGCTCCGAGCAGATTCGGCGTCTATGTAGGTCCGGTCAGAGCATCCGGTTCCTGGTCCCGGAACCGGTGCTGGAATACATCCGGGAAAATCGGCTCTACGGGTAGGGCGATGGCTTATGATGAGGGGCATATCCGATCCTCAGGAGGTGGTTTAGTAAAGACTCTGGAATCTGCTCGGTTCGCAGCCGATGTGCTGGCGGAGAAGAACGCCTCTGACATCGTGTTGCTCGAGGTGGGAGAGGCGATGGGCATCACCGACGTATTCGTGATCGCCACCGGTCGTTCCCGGCCCCACATACAGAGTCTTGTCGAGGAATTGAAGAAACGCTTTCGGGAGCAAGGCCGTCAGCGTTCGGGAGAGGAGGGGCTGACCGAAGCGGAGTGGGTATTGTTGGATTACGGTGACTTCATAGTGCACATCTTTTCTTCCGACCACCGCCTCTATTACGGGTTGGAGCGGCTGTGGGGCGATGCGCCCCAAGTTTCCTGGACCGCTCCCGCAACCCAAACCGCATCCGAACTCACATCGGCCTGATCTATAATCCAAGAAGCCGGGGGCTGTAGCTCAGCTTGGAAGAGCGCTTGCATGGCATGCAAGAGGTCACGGGTTCAAGTCCCGTCAGCTCCACAGGAACAGGGGTATCTACCTGGGGTGTCTTGTTGGGTTACTACGTTGGCTATGTTCTCTTGGCAGTTGGGTTGGATTGTCATCGGAGAATCGCGGAGTTGGTGGATAGGGTTATGTCTCGAGAGTTTAGGGTCAGAAGTGATCGATTGGGCGTTTGTTGGTGGTTGGGGGAATCGCCGTATCTTGTTGTGAGGGTTCCTGTCGGGTGTCAGATGCCTAGGTATTCGGCCCAATCGCACATGACGTCGATCCTCTCTTGGTAGTGACGGGTTCGGTAGTACGGGTCGTCTTTTCCGTGGGCTAGGGCAGCTTTCGCCACTCGCCTTTTCACGTCCTCTTTAGCGGCCCAGTCCGTGAAGGTTGATCGTATCCCGTGGACGGTGGCGTCGTGGAATCCGTTTTCGTGGAGCAGTTTGAGGAGGCTGCTGGATCCCATGATCTTTCCGGTGGGTGATGGGAACACCAGTCCTGTGATCCCGTCTGAGAGTCCGAGGGCGCGTGTGAGTCTTTCGGTTTCTTTGAGGATCCGCAGGGCTGCTCCGCTGAGCGGCACGCGATGTTGCTTGTCGCTTTTGGTGTTGTGGGCTGGTATTGTCCATTCCTTTTCGAGACGGTCTATCTGGTCCCATGTCGCTTTTCGGACTTCGCCGCTTCTGGCCGCTGTGAGGGTGAGGAATATCAACGCGTTGACGGCGATCCGGTAGGTGTCGTTGGTTGCCTCGATGATCTTGATGGCCTCCTTCACCTGGCTGGTAGAGAGGGCGTTGTGGTGTTGCGGTCGGTGTCTGACCTTTCCCAGCAGTTTTATGGCTCTTGGGGTGGGGTTGGACTCGATATAGGCTTTTCCTTCAGCCCTGTCCATGACGGCGCTGATCCGATACCGGAGTTTTCGAGCGGTCGGATGTTGGGTCCTCCATATGGGCTCTAACACGGCGTAGATGTGACGGTGGTCAATGGTGTCGATCTCCATGTCCCCGATGTGGGAATAGACATGGTTTTCGAAGCTGCTTTCCCAGTCTTGGCGGCTTCGGCTCCCTTCACGCCAGTCGGGAGAGCGAAACTGGATAGTGTCGGCGGTTACCTGGCGGAAGGTTGGGTGTTTGTCGGTTCTTGGGTCTCGGCCTTCTTCCACTGCCTGGTGGTAGGCGAGCGCCCGACGTCGGGCTTCGGACAGTTTGACTTTGGGGTAACTACCGAGTCCGCGGCTGGTGTATTTGCCGTTGATTTTGATCCGTACGCTCCAGGTCTTCGATAGCACACCTGGAGTCTTGGTTTCCTTGATGTAGAGGTTCAAACCGTACCCACCGGGACCGTAATAGTGTCGCCCTAGTTTGGGAGCGGTTTGGGCCAAGATCGACTCTAGGTTTATCGGTTCTCTCTTCTTCATGGTCGTTGGGTTCCTTTCTCTGTCATGTTGGGTTCGGGAGGAGCGATGTGGTGGGCGCTCCTCCCGTTCCCTGCGTTGTGCCACAGGCGATTCGTTTGGTCAGTTGGGAGACGTGGTTCCGGTTAGGTAGATGGCCCACATCTCCATGACCTCTCTTCTTGTTTCGAGCAGTTCGGTACCGATACCGGTTGCTCGGAGTCCTCTGGGCGTGTGAGCGAGGGCCTGTTCGGCGATGTGGTTGGGCACACCGGTTTCGGCGCACCAATCAAAGAACGAGGAGCGCATGCCGTGAGGGACACAGCCCACGTTGTTCTCGCGGCACAGCTTTGACAGGGTGCCGTCTGACAGGGGCCGTCCTGTGGGAGAGGGGAACACTAGCCCCACGCCGCCGGTGTGCTCCCAGGCTTCCTCCAAGACCGCGAGGGCTGCTTGGCTGAGAGGAACTCTGAACGCCTGCCCGGACTTCACCCTGTGGGCCGGGACAGTCCAGGTGGCGGTGTCAAGGTCGATCTCTTCCCACCGGGCACCGCGGGCCATGCCGTTCCGGACGGCGGTGTAGGTCATGAACCTGAACGCGGCTTTGGTCGCCCAATAGGCCTTCGATGCTTCAATGATCCGCAGAACCTGGGATACCTGGCTGTAAGGCACGGCTGGCATGTGCCTGACCCCGTTCCTGATCGGTCCCAACGCAACGTGGACCACCCGGGTGGGGTCATCCGAGCGATAGCCTTTACCATCCGCCCACTGCATGACAGCCCGGATATGTGATAGCACCTGCCGAGCCGTTTCTGGTTTGGTGTGCCATATGGGCTCCAAACAAGCCACCAGATCGCTGCTGGTCACCATCCCGACCCTTTTCATGCCGATCCGCGGGTACACGAACCTTGAAAGGTTGTATTCCCATCGTTTCAAGGTGCCACCACCGGGCCGCCAAGAGTACGAACGAAGCTCGATCACCTGTTCGGCTGCTTCCTGGAAGGTCGGCTGGTTCCGGGTCAGTGGATGGCGGTTTTCCTTGACCGCTTTCCAGTTCTTCTTTGCCCGCCTTCGGGCCTCATCCAGGGTGACCTTCGGGTAGGTTCCCAACCTCAGGGTGATAGCTTTCCCGTCGATCTCAAGGTGCTGTATCCACCTCTTGGAAAGACCCCTGATCTTGGTCTGCCGCGCTTGCAAAGCCAGACCATGTTGGTTGCGGTCGATCCACGTTCCCGGAGACCGCACTTTCTTTACGAACGTCTCAGACAATTTTCTTAAAGTAGCCATGCTCTCATTTCCTTTCTAATCAGTTCGGGATGTCCCCGATTGGTGACTCGCTCCACTTCTTGTGGAGGGGTGTCATAGGTAGGCCGGTGAGGGGAGGGGCCGGGTGTGGCCCCTCCCCACGGGCAAGGAGGGTGTTGTCCTCGCCCCGGGTTGGCCGAGATCATTCCTCCTGGGGGAGGTTCTCGACCCAGCAACGGACCGACTTGTTCGTCCAACGAACTGTCCGCGGTCCTAGCCTGACAGGTTTTGGGAACTCCCCGGCGGCCATCAGCCGGTACAGCTGTGACTTGCAGAGCCTGGTGTTCTCCAGAATTTCTCCCATTCGCAGCAGCCAGGGCTGGGACGATGGGGTTCCCATGGGCTCAGGTTGAGTGTTCATAGCCATCCTCCTTTCTCTTGCTCGGTCACCGAAGAAGAGAAAAGGGAAGAGTTCGCAATGGCTGCTCCGCGTGCCGGGTTGTCTCTCCCGGTTTTTGGGGTTAGCATTGTTGGTGTCTGACCTTTCCCTCTCTTCTTGGTGAGGATCGGTTGTTTCGCCCGGGTTCTCCATTGTCTCTGGAGGACCGGGCACTTTCTGAACTTAGGGCTTGGTCGTCTAGGGCCCAAAAACAGTTTTACGGCGAGTGCGCGCGGGGACGGAAATTGCTGCGCTGTCGCAGCATCCAGCTCAACAAGGGAGGGTGTTTCCCGCTGGTACGACCTCGACCAGAACTGAGCTAGCCTGTCATTTGGTCAATGCCGACAACCCTGTTCCGGGGCTCCTTTTAGCCGTAGCTTGCTATTGGACTTCTTCTTCTGACGAGCCCGGGGTCCCTTCGGTGGGCATCTGTGTCAGAGCGATCCCCGTTAGCTACTGTGCGGGTTTCTGCGTTGGCGGGTTGACCAAAATGGGGGCCGGTGGCGTCAGTGTGGGGTCAGGGTGGACCCATTTGGGACCTGGTGGCGCTGGCGCCGGACCGCCTGTTGATCGGGCGAGGGTCGCGTTTGTCGGGTTCGGCTATCTAAGGGCCCCTACGTAGCAATTGGCCGAAAAACCGCAAGAGGATGTGTGGGCTCTTGGTCTTTGCTGTTTGCAGGCGTCCGAGTCGAGTTTTCAATCAGTGTGAGTGGGAGGTCTCGTTGATTGCCTACACATAGTGTCGTGTTCGGTTAGCCGACCCGGTGTTCGTATTTTTCTGTCGTTTAGTCCAGAGCACCCGTTTGCCGCAGTTGGCCCTTAGGTTCCCCTCCCACGGGCTTGTGTGTCCTGTTTTCTGAGATGTAGCCACACCGGGGTGAGACTGAATATGGTTTTCGGGGTTGAGCTTGAGGGTGGCTGCAACCGTCAGGGGGTCGACTGTCGCGGGCGGTCGACCTGCTAGTTGGTGAGCGTTCACACGCGGGTTGAGATGTCGGTGAAGCTGTTCGCACAGGTTTGGCGACGGGTTATCATGCTGATAGAGACGACTTGACGATCGATAACAGGAGCGTCGCTGATGGCGGAGAAGGAGAATGCTTCGGGTTCGGGTGGTATCGATTGGGTGAGGGTGGTTGTGTTCGCCGTGTTTGGTTGGGGCGCGGTGTTGTGGTTCCAAGAGTGGTGGGATGCGAACGAGGCGTCCGTGTGGTGGTGGGCTGCGCGGGTGGGTGTGGCGGCGGCGGTCGGGGCGTTGCTGTTTTTTGTTTTGAGGTGGCGGTGGAGGCGTGGGTCGGCCCGGGCCGCCCGGGGGCTGGTGGGTGAGGGGTGGTCTGGGGGGGAGCGTGATGTGTTCGCGGTGGTTCCTGGTGCGGGGAGTGGTCGCGGGAGGCGCCTGTGACGGGTCGGAGGCGCCGGGTGGAGATTCCGGCGTTGGAGTTGTGGCCGGGAGTGTTGCGCGAGTCGCTTGTGTTGGGTGGTTCTCGGTCGGTGGTCCGGGTGTTGTGGGCCCGTGATGAAGGGGGCGAGTTGGTTTCGGGCGTGTCGGTTGATCGACAGCTGGGTCCGAGTGTGCGCCGGTCGGTGGGGTCGTTGTGGCCGGACGCGGTGGTCGAGGATTGGCCCCGGGGGGTGACGGTTTCCGATAAGACCCCCACCGGCGGGGGTGCGGTGGAGCGCCGCTATCTGATGCCGGCGGTGTTGTCCCGTCCTCTGTTCACACCGTCGGGCACTCCGGACCATCCAATGGCTCGGGTGGCGGACGTGTTGGAGACCCACCCGGACGTGGATTTCGGGTTGCGTGTGGATTTGGTTCCTATAACACCCTCCGCCCGCGGGCGGGTGTGCGCCAAGCGTTTGGAGACATTGGACGACTACGACCCTGATCGGGAGGTGTGGGAAACGGCGGAGAAGCGGCAGATGCTGGCCGGGGTGCGGGTGTTGTTGCGGGTGGCCCGTGAAGGTGCGGGGCATGTTGGGGAGTGTGTGGGGGTGGCTGATCGGGTGTGTGGTGTGTTGGACTCGCTGTTTTCCACCGATAACAACTCCCTGACTGTTCGTGATGTGAGCGACGGGTTGTTCGACCGGGTTTGGGAGACGGGGGTGTTGGAGCGGGATTTGCCGGTTTGGCATTGGGACTGTTTGCACACGTTGTTGGGTCCTCCACCGCCGGGAGTGGGCAAGACAGTGGGCCGGCGGTTACCGGACCCGCCTGCTTTGGAGACGTTCGAGCCTCGTTTTCCGGGGGGTTTGATGCCGGTCGGGGTGCTCCCGGGAGGGCGGATGGTGGGAGTCTCTTCGGGTGAGCCCACTGATCCTGGTGTGGACCTGACCGTGGGTGGGACCGGTTCCGGCAAGACGTATCATGCTATGGCGAGGGTGATCTCTTTGGTGGAACAGGGCCGGGGAGTGCTGGTGCTCGACCCCCACCGCACGGCGGTGCATGACCTCAAAGAACACCTGGCGGGCGGTCACGCTGACCGGATCCTCGAGATCGATCTGCGAGCCACCAACAGTATGGGCGAGCCGGTGTCAGCGGGGTGGAACCCCCTTGATCTGACCGTGGTACCCACCCGCCTGCGCAAAGGACGGATCGAAACCCTCAAACGGATGCTGCCGGTGGCGCTGTTCCCCACCTATTTCGGGCCCAACAGCAAGTCTCCTCAGACATCGACGATCATCCGAAAGAGCCTTGAATGTCTGCTGCACCTCAACCTCGCCCTGCCCGCCGAGTTGCAGACCAACATCTTCTGCCTGCAGGACCTGCTGTTGGACGAAGAATGGAGAGAACAGGCTATCGACCAGCTGCCCGTCAGAGACCAAAAGTGGTGGACACGTGTCTACCCGACCATCGTGGGAACAAAGGGCGCGTCGGCGGTGGCGCTGAAACCGGCTCTGAACGCGTTGGAGCAGTGGAAGTCCCAGGACCGGATCCAGGCTTTGTTGGGTGCCAGTGTGAGCACGTTGCGGTGGCGGGACATTATCGACGAGGGAAAGGTCTTGTTCGTGGCGCTCGAAAACGACGGGTCAGAAACCGATAACCTGCTGGCACGACTGCTGGTGGGAGAGATGGTGGCGGCGTTCAAGGAACGGGGAATGTCACCCACCCGTGAAATTCGACCCTATCACTTGTTCCTGGACGAGTTCCAGTCCTACTCCGCAGTGTTGGAGGCTCAGGCGGGGGTGATCGTTCAGGAGTTGAGAAAGTTCGGCGCCAAGGTCCACTTTCTCTGCCAGTCTCCCTCGGTGCTGTCCAAGAGAATGCGGGAAATCATCCTGGCGAACGCCACCCATTTGTTCTGCGGGAGGTTGGGCAGCCCCGCTGACGCCGAGCAGATGGCCAAAGCCATGAGCGGCCGCCACTTCTCCCACCGAAACAACAGCGGCGGGGTGCCGGTGGAAGGCCGGGACCTGCGCGGTTTGGCCCGGTGGCATTTCATCTGCCAAGTCACCCACGAGGGGGAACTTTCCGAGGGGTTCCAGGTCAAGGGAATCGACACCAAAAAGGCATGGGCGCATCTGCGCACCGGTCGGGACATCACCTCCCAGATCGCCGCGAACACCGGCCTGGAACCGGTCGAGACCCGACTTGACCACACCGACACCCTCCCCGAGCGCATCTCACAATGGCTCACCCACAACACCGACACTCCCACCGGGCCATAAACCGTGTGCCCACCACCCACCACCGCTACCCCCGTCCCCTCGCTCAGTTGGTGTGCTCCCCGGGCTGTTGCTACGCGCACGCGGGCGCGCATACCGGACCCCAATCAAAGAAATGGGCGTGTCAAGCCCACCAAACGCCCGGGTCACCCCTGTGGACAGCGAAACCATCTGAGCACACAAAAACCGTGAACAGAGAAATCGAAATCGTTCAAACGCCTGATGGAACCAAATGCCGCGTGTGGGTGCACAGCAACGAACTGGCCGAACTTCGCCACAACGGACCCACCACCGTCCAACTCCGCCAACTCCTGTCCGACAGCCACCACCACTATGAAGAAGACCGGAACGAAGCACTCAACATTGCTCTCGAACGCATCACCGGCTGGACCACAGAAGCACTCGAACGGCACCCCCGCGGGTGGCGCCGCTACTCACTCCGATGGCCAACCTGAACATAACCCTCAGCCAACAACTAGCCCGAGGGCTGCAGGCCGCCGCCGACCGGTGGAACATCACCCCCGCAGCCGCCGCAAAACGCATCCTCAAAGAAACACTGCAACAACAAGGGCACCTCCCCCCGGCACCGGTGCACCGCACCCTCCGCCTCGCCACATCCCTTACCCGATGGATCCAACACACCGCCCACCGCACCGGCGTGTCTCAATCGGAAATGCTGCGACAGCTCCTCACCGAAGGCCTGCAAGCCGACCCCACCCCCGGCCGAAGGGTCACCTACCCGAACTCCACCCCCAAACGGGTCACCGTCCGAATCCCACCGGACCTCAACCAACACATCCAAACCCAAGCCGACACCTGGAAACAGCAGTGGGCACCCACCGCCACCGACCTCATCCTCGCCGCCTACTTCAACCGCAAAAGAAAACAGGCAAACACCAAGAAGGCTGCTAAACGCCAACGCGTGCCCTATGCGAAGTAAACGCCTCCTTCTACGGCGGGGATCCTGGGTGTTTTGGGGAAAGAGTGGCTGTACCGCGAAGATTCGCCGGGGTGTTGGGGAGGTGGCCGATGGGCAGGACGGTTACGGTACGTGTTTGCGGGGAACCACCCGGCGCCTGCCACCCGTTCCAACCGACAACACACCCCCTGTCGGTCCCGCCGGGTGCTCCCCCCGCAGAAGGGCAGGGGCGTGCCCAACGGTCCCACCACGACCATCCCGGTCGACATGGCCAACAGCCGAAAGACACACGCCCATCTCTGGCTGACGCAGGGGTGATGTACGGTTTTCCGAAAATAGTTTTTCGTGTTTTCGGGCAATGTCGTTAGATCTGTTAGTGAAAGAGGTCCCGGGACCGTCGGCACCCACCAGGAACCGGCGGATCCCAGGAGTGAAAAAAACAACCACTTCGCCAACCGCGACAGGAGAGACACACAATGGCGCCCCCCACAACGAGACCGGCCTCCCTCGGACGTGTCGGGAGTGTAGCTGCGTCGCTGTGCGGTCTCCTGCCGAAACGGCGGATAGCACCACCAACAAGGAGAACATCCTCATGACTGCAACAAAAGCCGCTTCTGTTTCCAGGGGAACCCTGGTTACCGCCTTCGTTGAGGCTTGGCTCAGCGAAGACCAAAACGCCCACCTACCGGGCGTGCTCTATCAAGGTGAAAAGGTCACCGTGATAGAAGCGATAAAGCTGCTGTCCCAAGACATCATCCAAGAAGCCCTATACAGAGTGGGTTACACCACCCGGTGGCATTGGAAACTGTTCGGATGGGCCCCAAATCCCATTCTCTATGGCCTCCGTGGTCCGCATGATGGACCAGTTCCTGGGGGTTTCCACGCCGGCAGGTAACCAAAGCCATTTCCAACGCGTCACCAGCCAGGCTGACGCTGACACCTGCCGTCGGCCGGGAACGGCAGCAACGGTCCGGATAACCGAGAAGCCCTGGAGATACACACCGGTACCCGGCTGGTGTCCCTGTCACCCAATCCACAGAACGGTTCTGGTGTTTCTGCGTCGGTGGGTCTGCTCTGCGGTTCATGAGGGCGGGACTCCTACATACACGGTGTTGTCGCGGGGTGATCCTCCGTCGTGGTATGAGTGTTGGAATGCCCGCTGTCTGGGATCGTTGCAGTAGCGGGGATTCTTGGACGAGTAGATGTTCTCGTCGTATATGAGGGAGTCGGGAAAGGCGAAGTGGGGTCATCGGGACACAGGAACCCGGGGCTTGTCCAAAATGATCTGTGCCCTCGGCGTAGCGGCCGAAGGTGCGGCAGGAGAGCCCCCACCCACCGTCGGCGGGCGAGTCGTAGAAACGGGTATTGCTCAGGTCGAACTCGCCCCGCAAGAGTTTCGGTTCCATGTCGTACCCTCGCTCGGTGGAGAGGGCGAAGAAATGTATCCCACCTTGGCGTTCCTCTTCGGTCATCTCGCGGTAGGCCCACACCAGTTGGTATCCGAGGTAGATCATCGAGGCGCCCGCCCAGTTTCCCGCCCATTGCATGTTCCGAACCACATCCTTGGTAAGCACACCTGGCGACCGGACACAGGGGGGATGCACGGTTTCCCGAAAACTGTTTTTGGCGTTCCCGGGCAATGTCGTTAGATCTGTTTGTGCAAGAGGTCCTGGGACCGTCACACCCCGACTGAGGTGGCGGATCCCAGGCGAAGAGAACAACCACTCTCCAACGGGCGACAGGAGAACACACAATGGCGTACCACAACAAAACACTCCCAGAACAACAACCGTCAGTAGCTGGCGACAACGCTGACGGAGAGGTGCCTGACCGCGTCCCGAGGCGCTGTCACCATCAATGTCCGTACTTGACGGCGCCAGCCTGTCATCTTTGCCGGTCCAAGGTCGTCAAGTTACCGATCTGCGATGACTGCACAGACACCGGGAAGTTGTGGGAGTGCGTTATCCCCTATACACCGCACACGATCATCTGCTGTCAAACGGTTCACACCACCGAACAGGCGGCCAACGCCCACATCGCCCGCCTGATCGCTCACCCTGACAGCCTTGTCAACCGCGACGGCCGATGGATAGCAGTCCCCTTCCGGCGCGGGCGAGACCCCATCATGACCCTGCCGGAATAATCCAAAAAGCCAAAGCCGGGGCCTTCCGTGGATCACAGCGAATCGGAAGACTCCAATTCGGATGGTGAGCGGAGTTCCCAATCACCTCAAGGCATTCCGGATCAGTACGTTGAGTCCTGTCACCAAAGGTCACCAAATCCTTCTTCTGCGTGCCTGGAACTGAGGAAAGAGATAACCCTCAAACTGGGAGCGACGGATACTATCCCAATATCTGTCGTTAGTGGGGGTCATCTCACCTGAACTGGGAAAAGACGCTAAGGATTCTCGCGTACTAGGGATATCTTTGTGCTTCTTTCCTTCAGGTCAGGTGTGAAGACGGGGGGAAGTCCCGTTGTTGGTGAGGGGGAGGTGGGGTTCTGTCCACTGCACAGGAAGCCGTTCGCCAGGTGCCGCTGTTTTGATGCTGTTCTAGCTGGCTATTGTTGTGGCCGTTTCGGCTGTTGTGGTTCGAATACGAGTTCTGGAACGACGAATTCCCAGGTATTGGTGCGGAGGTGTTGGCGGTATTGATGGCGATCACTGAAAGTGCTCTCAGACCTGATCACTGAAAGTACCCGCTTGTGGGAACACCTCCGTCGTCGTTTCCCCCCGGACACCGTGCTGGTCGGGTCGGCCGATCATGGCCACTGTGACATTCCCCCCGGGGGAAAGAAAAGACTGAGCTGGGACCTCAACCGAGCGCCTGAGATGCTGGGGAGACGGCCGGTGCTGATGTTCAACGGACCCGCAGAACAAGCCCGCCGTCTCGCCGAACAAACCGGCAGCCGGTTCGTTGACGCCCAACTGTTAAGACAGTGGCTGGGCGGTGGGCCTCCCCACCCCGAACTAGAAGACTTCCCAACCGCCGCGCTGCTACCCGCCGAACACACGGTGATCTTTCCCCGCCTACCTCGGCGGGGACATGGTCGGACACCACGGCGGCATCACATCCCAAGAACTACTCATCCCGCTCCTGGTCGCCTGACAAGCCGGAGCCCCCGGCAGCCACCCCACAGTTAGGCAGAGTCTATGGGATCCGCCGCTCCTGAACGACAGGGATCCCAGCCAAACTCCAACAGGTCCTGTCTAACCCAACCGGGGTCGGATGCCGGCCATCTAGAGAGTCAACCGGCATCCGACCCTACAGGGGGGCGCTCAGGAAGATATGAGCACCTTTTGTATCGGTGGGAGTATTTTTGTTTGCTGTTGGGCGTGGCGTTGGTAGAGGGTTGATACCTCGATCGGCTGGTCGCCGTGTTCCTTTTTCACCAGCCGTGCTGCTAGCGCCTCGGAAATGACCTCTGCCAGGGCTGTCCGGAACTCGCGGCTGTGTTCCCCGGAAAAGTCATCTTTGGCGAGAGGTAGCAACGACGGGTGTTTGACCGCTACCCAAAGCGTTTGGTTGCTTTCAGGTGTGGGTTCTTCGGGGTCGAAGTAGGAACGCCACAAGGGCTCCGGCCGGTGTGTGAAGTTGATCTTCAGATTAGGGATACCGGTGTCTCTGGTCACGACTTTCACAGTGCTTTGCGCGGAGAATTGCTCAAGGTTCGCGTACAATGTGGCTCTAGCTCCCAGCCTGGTGCCGGCTATCCGGACCCGCCCCACGTAGAAACCGAGCTGGTCATTGAAGGACATGACGGTGGTCCCGCCGTCGAGAACCGTCACGCCTGCGTTGTCCGATTTCACCTGGACGACCCTGTCGGTAGGTTCGACCAGAGCTACCGGCCCCCGCACCTCGATGGTTTTCTGTTTGTTGACACCCAAGGTGTAGGAGTGGTTTTCGAATCGGAAGTCTTCCGGTGGGTCTACAGGAGGGGGTGGCGGTGGTTCCTCGATTCCTTCCAACAGAGCAAGGCCGGACCTGTCCCCGATGGACGCTTCGAAAAGAGCCGATTCCGCTTTCAGGCATTTCAAACGGACCGGAGCGGTCAACACATCAGACCGTCCACTTCGATGCGGGCCGAGCCGTATCGGTGCGGGGTTGATGATCTGGAATGCTCCTTCGGGTTCGAGTTCAATGGTGATCTCGTCGCCTTCTCGTAGTCCTTCCGCGGCGCAAACCACCGATAGGGTCTTGGTCGATCCCACCACGATGTTGGCTTGCTTGGGATGGATCACCAGAGGATCGGGAAGGGGACCTGGCGCCGGAGGGTCGTCGTCGAGTTCCCGCAGCGACTGGTGGAGCATCCTCGCTACAGCCCGTCCGAGATGGTCGAGCCGCCGCCGCATCTCCGGGGATTCTTTCGGTTCGGTGCCGGACTTTTCCTCTTCCTCCAGTTTCTCGATCAGGGGAGCCAGTTGGTCTTCTACAGCTTTGCTGAGAGCTGTCCAGAAGGGATGGTCCTTCAGCAGGCCCCGCCGTCGGCGGGATATGATGGGAAGGGGGTTATCGTCTGAGGGTGCCTGGTCGGATTCGACCGCGTTGTCGTGGTCGATGGTCAACTGGTCAATGTAAGGACAGGACAACCGGCCGTGCAGCCAACCGGCGCTGGGATGCCCCTCGAACTTGAACAGGGTGCTGTCATAGATGGCTCGTTTCCCGGCGATCAGAACACCCGCGGCGCGGGTAGGGTTCCGGTGCGGGTCGTCCGACCTTTCGGGTAGTTTCCCAACGGTCAGAGCTACCTGCCCGGCTTCTGGGTAACCCTCTATCTCGATGTGGGTGTTAAGTAGGGGCTCCAAGACGGGTCTGCTGTAACGCAGTTTGGCGGTTCGGGAGTTGTTCTTGGTCCGACCGACCAGAGTGACTGTCCGTTGTGGGTCGGCCATGATGTCACGAAGCTGAAAGTCGTTGGTGAGGTCATCCCTCAACCTCTCATGTCTGGGACGTCGTACCCCTTCGCAGAAAACCGTCACCACGGTTCCGTTTCCCCTTTTGATGCCCAGGTCAGACCGTTCCTCCCGTGTTGGGGTGTCATCCTGCCGGGAGAACTCGAAATCACCGGTTTGGCGCAGCCGCACACTGGAGATACGCCCATCCTTGATCGAGGTGAACTCGACCTCCCCGAACGCCACCAGGTCTTTCGCTCCCCGCCCGCGGTTGCCCCGCACCGGCTGGCCATCCTCCAACCCGGATGACCTTCCCCCGATCGGCAACAACCTGTCACGCATCTCCTGGAAGGACATCCCGCCGGCCCGATCTCTCACTATTACTTCATGCGGCCCCCCTTTTCGGGAGTGATCGACTTCCACTCTTATGGGTCCGGATCGATTCTGCCGCGCGTAGCTGTCGTCTGAGTTGGTTATCAGTTCGATGAGGCCCCGGATCAGATCGGTACCCATTGCTTCCCGCGCGTCTTGGAGCAGCGCCCGCGATGTGTAGGGGATTCGTCCTTTGGTGAGGGTTTTCTTCTTCTTGCTCATGTTGTCATACTCCTCCGTTTAATCGGATGGGTTGCTTGGGCCTACCGCCGTCCCGTTTGGGTTTTGCGGCGGGCAGCGGCGTTAACTCGGCGGTCTTCGGAAATCACCAATTTCGGTCGCTGGTCGCTGAGGCCGATCTTCCACAGGATGTAATTGGCGGTGGCTCGCCTAGTGGGCATGCGGGTCACAACCTCATGCTCGGCCATGCAGATTCCCTGCCAGTCCGGGTTGCTCTTCCGCCAGTCGATCTTCGTCAAACCGCTCAGAAGTTCGGCCCGGTTCCCGTTGGCCTGTTTCGCGGCTGCTGAGACGGCTTTGCCGACCGCGCCAAATGCCCACAGGGCAAGGGCATAGGACGATATGTATTCCTGGCGGGCTTCTTGGGGTTTCATGTCCCCGTCCCGGATGTGATTCCATGGCTCGACCAGGTCTGCCAGGATGTTCCAATAATCAATCGCCCAGGACGTCAGCTTCTTTTCAGCCGTGGGGCTGAGGCGTTCGTCCGGGTTACCCAATAACTGTTTGTTGGCTTGTTGCAGGCCCGAAAGCGTGGCGAACTTCGGGGAGCGAATCGACAGGGACACCCGTTCTTTGTCGATGCGCTTTTGGAACAGGTCAACCTGGTCCATGCAGGCCATGGTGATGCGGTTGATCGGCAGCCGGTGGTCGTAGAGGATGTCCAGCGACTTCGATGTCTTATGAACGGTGCGGTTCAGATCGGAGAATATCTGCTGGCTTCGTTCCAACCCACCATCGGGTAGGACTACCACGGAGATCGTGTCACGAGCCAGGGTGGGATCTGACAGGAGGGCCTCGGAGATACCGGCGACCCGATGCTGTCCGTCGTTAATGACGTACTTGGCTTCAAGCGGCAGCACCAACACTCCGATGTCAGCTTCCTCCACTGGTCGGAACTCCACCTCATCCGAATCCACCGACACCGTGATCGCCGAGAAAATGTAGTCGTCGTGGTCGATGATGTACCGGGCGATTTCCGGGACTCTTTTGGATTTCAAGGCCCGTTGGCTCCGGTACTCCGGAGACAACTCGAGCATCGCGGCGGGATCGAATGTGAAGAGTTTGGTTACCACCCCGAACGGCAGCGTCGCGGTGTAATACTCGGTTTTGCCCATCTTGCCTCGGGTAGCCGGGACCCGGAACGTCGGCTTCAGGTTGCTTATCATGGTCGCCTCCTTGGCGTCGCGGTGGCTGAGAAACGAAACATCACGAGAGTCTGTTCCGCTGTCACGCCTATTACGTCACCTATTTTACTATGTATGTCTAAAAAATCCAAAGCCAAGACAGACAAAGAGGGAAATCTCTGTGCTTCCGGGGGTGTTATAAGCATGGCTTGAGCCCGTATAGAAGGGTCAAAAGAGCTCCCCACAGTTCAGCCGCCCAGCCAAATGGGTTCCCATGGCAGGGATTAACCGGCGACGCGCTACGGGCGCCGCATCACCCGCAGCAAAGTCTCCGATCCGATCGTCCCCGGGTACGCAAGAAGCCACAAGCAAAAGGGCAAGACCTTCGGAAGAGTCGCCCCTTTGGCACTGCCTGACCCGGTGGCTCTTCCCCCCTTACCCGGCATTTGTCAAAACCACGGCAAAGAGAAAGCCCTGCGGCTGTCTTCCCCTGAGGCAGAAATAGAACTGACATCTCTGCGTGGCGTTAGACTGAAGCGGTCGTGGAGCTTTTTTCCGGGAGTGAGTCTCATCCGTGTAGGACTCCAGTGGCCGTCCATCTCCCAGGCGAGGACTATGACCTAGCCCGGAGGTCGGGGATTCCCTTCTGAGATGCCCCTGCCCACAGACCTCGCCGCAAGACGAGTAGCCGATGCTCTTGGTAGTGATGTTCTCCGACGCGGGAGCCGTTAGGAGAGACCAATGAACTGGATGTTTTCCCATATGCCCGGCATCGGCCGCGGAATCAACGACGCTGGGGTGACCCACTTCGCTGCTTCTGGAGATACGGCGTTGTTTCGGGAGTGCGTCCAAAATTCCCTAGATGCCAATACGTCTTCCGACTCCAATGTTCATGTGCAAATAGCGGTTGCAGACATGCCGATTAGCCGGATTGACGGGAAGGGACTGGCCAAAGCATTAGAACGCTGCATCCAGTCAAAGTACAACGATGATGATGGGAGGGAACAGTTCCAACGGGCGTTGGAGTTGCTTTCGAACGAGTCCATCCCGACCCTTGAGATAACGGACTCGGAAACTACCGGGGCTTCGGACGATGAGGGCGACGGTAGCCAGGTCACCCCATGGGAGGGCCTTACGACCACAGTGGGACATTCCGCTCACAAAGGCGGATCGACCCTTGGTTCCTTCGGGTTAGGAAAACATGCCGCTTTTGCGGTGACGCCTCTCAGAACCGTCTTGTATTCGACGTGCTATCAAACCGATCCAGCAAAACGCAGGTTTATCGGCCGGTCGATCCTGGTTACCCACTTTGACGAAGAGGGAAGACAGTTATCGCCCGACGGTTTCTTGGGCGATGGGGCCGATGCTCTGGTGGACAATGACATCCCTGCCCGGTTCCAGATGCCCGCTCGAGGGACCAAGGTTCTCATTCCTGGATGGGAGTCCAGCGGCAAGGCTGACGAGTGGAAAAGCCGCGCCCTGCGAGTGATCGCAGCCAATTTCTTCTGGGCCATTCTCAACAATCACCTAACCGTCGTCCTGGGAGACAATGACGCTTTGTTCTTGGAGCGAAATTCGCTGCTGCCAGGAGGGGAAGCAAGACGCATGCTCAGGGAGATGGGGAACAAGACAAACCTCAGTAGGGACATCAAAAAGACTCTCCGCTACATAGACATCTCGAACCAGGACCCCGCCGCTGAAAGGCACTTCCCAGGTGTGGGGGATGTGGAATTGCGGATAGGTGTGGGAATCGAGGGAAGCGGACGTCGGGACATTGCCTTGGTACGAGAACCGGGTTTGTTCATCACCGACGCCGCTAAACACCTGGGACGGGACCTTAACCCCACCATTCCTCGGTTTTGGAAGCCTTTCGCGGCCGTGGTGACAGTCAAACCCCGGAAAGGGGAGGATAGACAGAACGGAAAAAGCGGCGATTGGGTGTTGCGGGACTGCGAAACCCCAGCGCACAATGCCATAGACGTTGGCAGGATCCGCACGACAAGGAAAACCAAAACTCGGTCGGAGGCCCGCAAGGCACTCCGAATAATGCAAAGTTGGCTGAAGGAGGAGATAGAAAAATATGCCAACCCTGGCCGGGACAGCGTTGATGATTGGGACGATCCCGGGTTGATTGAACTGGGCCTGTTTGTGGAAAGCGACCAGGATGGCGATGCCAGCGGAGGGCCGGGAGGTGACAAGAAGGGTAGGAGCATTCGCTTGGGCAACGTCCGGGTTACCAAACACATACCTCGTCAGACCACCAACCCGGGTTTTGATGTAACGCCCACCGAGATGAAAGTGGAGGATCCCGATGGTGAGGAGGAACCCGGTGATGTCTATGTTCCCGAGGGTGAACGCCGTGAACCAGGAGCCGATGATCCCCCTGGGCCCCCGAAACCGGACAAGCCTACTAACGCACCAACCACGACCGGGACCACCACCAAGAGGGTGGCGAGGGCTGACCTAAGACCGGTTTTCACATCCGCCTTCACAGGAGAGAACGGGCAGAGAGACACCCACGCTTTTAATGTCGCGTTGTCCATTCCCAGTGGAATGAGAAACAAGGATCTACAGATACGGGTAACGGCTGTTCTCGAAGACACCCGCCAGGCGCCGGTCAGGTTGATGTCCGTTGAGTCCGAAAACGTATCTCTCGAAATGGTGGACCAAACAAAGGGAACCTTCACTGTCCCAGCATCTCTCACGGCTGGGACGTCAAGATTGAATCTGAAAATCCGAGCCAGCGAACCCATTGAAGAAACGGCGTTCGACGTGACAGCCATTCCCCTAGACACATCCGAGGGTTCACAAACGTGAAGTACGCGTCAAACCGGAACTTCCTACACCCCGTGCTGGGGCAACAGGAATTCCTGTGGCCCGCCAAGTCCTTCGCCCCAACGGTCAAGGTCTATTTGAAGCAATCTTTCGGCAAGAACGGCGGTCCCATATTGAGGATCGAGACACGGTTCCGTTTGGACGTTGCCGCTATCGACCGGCTGATCGCCGATGAACGAGCCGTGTGCGGAGTATGGATCTACTGTGCAGCCACCTCGTACCGGCAATTCTTCAAAGCCGAGAACAATGGGAACCGGCGCCAGGTTATAGCGGATATCCCAATAGGCGATATTCGGGGAAAGGTAGAAGCGCATCCGCAGGTTGTGACAACCACAGAGGTGATGCTTGGCACAGAGGAAGCTCACAGGGTGTTCGATCAAGAACCCTTGGTCCTTCCACCCGGAACGCCCCTTGCCGTTCAACCGCCAACATCAATACCACTGCTCGATGGTGACCGAACAATCAAAGACATCTTCAGCTGGATGGAGGATCCCGACAGCGGAACCGCGTGGGATGTGCGCCCAGATCCCGACAAAGCCACGATTGAACTCGCCGCTGACCGCCCGACCATGGAATTCCTCAAAGAACAACGAGAAACGGACAGCAAATGGGCCATGCAAACTCTGTATTTGGCTGCTCTCACCGAGGCGTTGAATGTGTACCTGCAACAGGTAGGAGACGACGAACAAACAGAAGAGGACACATCTTCTTCTGGAGGGTGGGTAGGAACCATCAAGGGCCGTCTGGCAGAGCTGGGCATACGGGTCAGCAGCGACGACCAGGATCCAATGTTCATGGCCGGACCCTACGGGCGTTCTTCAACATGGGTCGCTCAACGATTGCTCGGTGACCCACTTCAGGCACCACCCCCTGACGACGGGGAAGAGGAAAACCAATGACCGAAACGCTGCGGGCGCTCACCGACGTGGGATACCAATTGCTTAGCGAAATCGCCGCGGACAAACCGAGTCTCTTACGGGAGGACGACAGTGCGCATCTCAAGGAAGAGATGAACAAACGACGGCAGCACCTTCCAGACCCCGAAACGCCATTGTTCACAGCAGGCCGACTCGCTCAGCCTCAACACTCACTGCAAGCGTTAGCAGAAAACGCCACAAAAGGTCCGGGAAGCGACCATGAACACGCCGCTTATCTTTGGCATGCCCTACCCACCGTCACAGCAGCGGACATGTCCGACCCGAGAGTCCTAGCCTCCATAAACTGTTTCCAGCTACAAGGCCAATACGTCGAAACCAGATGGAGTCTCAGCAAACTAGCCAGATCCGAAGACCCCAAAGCAATTGCAAGGTACGTGTCGAGTCATTGGCTTGGACACGACAAAGAGTCCAACACGGCTGCCCGTTTGTGGTGGTTGTACGAATTCTCCAGACGCGCGGCGGATTACTCGGAACACCCGATCGACTTCCTGTTGCGGGAATTGGCAGGCCACGTCAATTTCTACCACCGCATGCTCGCACATTCGTACCTAATGGCATCCGACCGTATACGCGCAACAGTCATCGATGTCTCTCTGAGCAATGGCCTACTCCGCCGCAGCAATACCGTAGAAACCAACCACATGCTGCGGGCATTGAACCGAAAAGCTGGCGCTATCAGCTTGGACGTTCTTTCGGACGATGAACTACGGCAACGTGTCGAGGGGGTGATGCCCCCAAAAGCAGACGCCTCCCACCACCCCCCGCCCTGAGGGTATTGTCACTGGGAGGCGGAACACAATCCACGGTACTGGCGTTGCTAGCCG
>Ga0209544_1000469_pt1 | contig 56892 bp, 64 predicted proteins | sample MesohylPK_FD_187297 | JGI IMG/M metagenome (GOLD analysis project Ga0209544, IMG submission 187297) | Host-associated microbial community of the marine sponge Aplysina aerophoba from Gulf of Piran - sponge mesohyl, lysed by proteinase K... | ecosystem: Host-associated > Porifera > Sponge >... | reverse complement strand
GCGCGGGGCCGGCGCCGCGGCCGTCTGTCCGCTGTCCGCCCGGGTGTTGCCCCGGTTCGCGGCGGTGGCCGGTTCGCTCTTCCGGTCCGCGGGGGCGGCCGGAGCAGTGGTGTCGGGTACGGTGGGCGCCGCATCGCGTGGGGCCGGCGCCGCGGCCGTCTGTCCGGCATCCGCCCGGGTGCCGCTCCGGTCCGTGGAGCCGGCAGCGGTGCCGGTGTCCGCCGATGCGGTCGGGCCTGTCGCGGAGCCCGCCGGTACTGCCGAGCCGGGCCCGGCGCCGGACCGTGCGGGGCGCGTGGAGGACCCCGGTGAGAGCTTCGGTATCGGGACGTCCGGCGGCTGGCGGAACACCGGGATGGCTACAGGGGACGACGCGTCATCGCCGCGGGCGGCGTCTCTCCTCGCGCTGTCGGCGGGTACCGGCACCGAGCTGTCCGGGGCGGCGACCTGCGTGTCCTGTCCGCCGGTATCCGGCGTCGCGGCGGCCGGGGTGTCGTTGGTGGTTCCGGTCCCTGTGGCGGCCCCGGCCGGCGCGGTGTCCGCGTCATGGCCCTGCGCCGCGCCGGCGGCTGGGGTCCTGCTCTCGCCACTGTCCGTTGCTGGCGGCGTCGCTGTGCCGGTGTCCGCGGCGGCGGTCGATGTTTGCCCGGTCCCGCCACTCCCGACGGCAGGCGCGTCGTCGGCTGTGCCCGCCGGCGCTGCCGTTGTCGCGGACGTGCCGGCGCCTGTGGCGGCGGTCGACGATTCTCCGCTCCCGCCGCTCCTTTCGGTTGACGTGTCGTCGTCGGTACCGGCCGGCGGTGTCGGTGCCGCGGTTGTGCCAGTGCCTGTAGCGGCGGTTGACGTTTCCCCGGTCCCGTCCTTGCCGTCGGCGGGTCGCGTTGCCTGCCCGCTCGAGGGTGTCGTCCCGCCGGTTCCGGCGCTGTCTGCCGGGCCGGATTCCGTTGCCTGCGGGGCGAGTACTGTGTCGGTCGGGTCGCGGTCGGCAAGCAGAAGGTATACAAGTGCGAGTGCCACGATGACGAGCACGCCGCCCAGCAGAACGGGCCGTGAAATCTTCACCTGTCGCTCCCTTGCCGGAACGGTCGGTTTCCACGGCCCCACCGCGCCTCGCTGTCCGGCGCTGGTCTGCCGTCCGTTCCGGGGCCGGATGCTAGACCACGTGTCACGAAATCGCAACGAGGAAACCGCGCCGCGCGGGTGTCCTTACCAGCCGGCGCCGGGCCTTCCGTCACCGTTGCCGGTCCGGCGGTGTCGCGACGGCCCGGCGGACCTCGTGGAGCGCGATGGCGGCCGCGGCCGAGACGTTCAGACTGGCGAATGACGCCTCGGTGGCGATGCGCACCAGCTGGTCGCACCGGGTACGGGTCAGCCGGCGCAGCCCGCCTCCCTCCGCGCCGAGCACCAGCGCCGTCCGCCCGCGCAGATGGGCATCGGACAGGGCCATCCTGGCCTCGCCGGCAAACCCGATGCGCCAGAAGCCGTGGTCCGCCGCCTGCTCCAGCGCCCGTGCGATGTTGGTGACCGGCACCAGCGGCAGGCGCTCGAGCCCGCCCGAGGCCGCCTTGGCCAGGGTTCCGTCCGGCGGCGGCGAATGGCGCGCCTGCACCACCACCGCGGCGGCACCGAATGCGGCGGCGGACCGCATGACCGCTCCGACGTTTCGCGGGTCGGTCACCTGATCGAGCACCACCAGCAGCCGGCCATCGTCGCCACCGCCGAGCAGCGAGGCAAGGGCGGGTTGCGCCAGCGGACCGGCGCGCAGCGCCAGCCCCTGGTGCACGGCGCCCGGTGGCAGCTGGCCGGCCAGCTCCGCCGGCCCGGTTGGCTGCGGCCGGGGCAACACGCCGCGACGGGCCGGGTCCAGGTCCCCGAGCACACGGGCCAGTATCCCGGCCGCCGCCGGCGTATGCAGGATCGCGCCGATCGCGCGGGCCGGATTGGCGAGGGCGGCGATCACCGGGCGACGGCCCCACAGCAGGACTTCCCCGTCGTTCGGCCTGTGGCGGCGTGCGGTGGTGTGTCTGCGTCCAGAGCTTCGCACGAGCCGGACTCCCCGGTTTGCAGGGCGGTGTGGTTCGGCCCCGATCGGGTTGTGCCGGGGCAATTGGGCATTGACAAGCCCGCCGTTTTGCGCGTAGTACGCCTTCCTCTCCAAACCGAGCGCCCGGCGGTCCGCAGATCCCTGCGGCGCGTCGGTGGTGCGGTGAGACAGGGTGGGGTGCCCGAGTGGCTAAAGGGGACGGGCTGTAAACCCGTTGGCGTACGCCTACGTTGGTTCGAATCCAACCCCCACCACCAGCAGGACGCTCTCCCGGCGGCGCCGGGTGGAGCATGTGCATGACCTGGCGGGTGTAGCTCAATGGTAGAGCAGCAGCCTTCCAAGCTGAATACGAGGGTTCGATTCCCTTCACCCGCTCCAGTGCACCTTCGCGCCGGATAGCGGCGGGACACGCGACACTCAGGCAGGATGTGGAACACGCAGGCCGGCGATCGGCGTGAACACGGGGACCGTGGCGATGGCGAAGGCGAAGTTCGAGCGAAACAAGCCGCACTGCAACATCGGGACGATTGGCCATGTTGATCATGGCAAGACGACCCTGACGGCGGCGATCACGAAGGTTCTGGCGGAGGTTGGCGGAGCCGAGTTCACGGCGTATGACCAGATCGACCGAGCGCCTGAGGAGAAGGCTCGCGGGATCACGATTTCGACGGCGCACGTCGAGTACGAGACGGCTGCGCGTCACTATGCGCATGTGGACTGTCCGGGTCATGCGGACTACGTGAAGAACATGATCACGGGTGCGGCGCAGATGGACGGGGCGATCCTGGTCGTGTCGGCGGCCGACGGTCCGATGCCGCAGACGCGCGAGCACATTCTTCTGGCGCGCCAGGTGGGTGTACCGGCGCTTGTTGTGTACATGAACAAGGTTGACCAGGTTGACGACGAGGAGATTCTCGAGCTTGTGGAACTCGAGATCCGCGAGCTTCTGTCGTCCTACGACTTTCCTGGCGACGACATTCCGGTCGTGAAGGGGTCGGCGCTTGCGGCGCTCGAGGACGGTGACGAGGCGACGGGGCGCAGCAGTGTGCTTGAGCTGATGTTGTCGGTTGACGAGTACATTCCGCAGCCGGACCGTCCGAAGGACCAGCCCTTCCTGATGCCGATCGAGGACGTGTTCTCGATTTCGGGCCGCGGGACGGTGGTGACGGGTCGCGTGGAGACCGGAGTGATCAAGGTGAGCGATCCGGTGGAGATCGTGGGGATCCGGGAGACCTCGAAGTCGGTGTGCACGGGTGTTGAGATGTTCCGCAAGCTTCTGGACCAGGGCGAGGCGGGCGACAACGTGGGTCTGCTTCTTCGCGGTATCGGTCGCACGGACGTGGAGCGCGGCCAGGTGATTGCGGCACCGGGCTCGATCCGTCCACACACGCGGTTCTCGTGCGAGGCGTATGTGCTGACCAAGGACGAGGGCGGACGGCATACGCCGTTCTTCTCGAACTACCGCCCGCAGTTCTACTTCCGGACCACGGACGTGACGGGGTCGGTTGTGCTTCCCGAGGGCACCGAGATGGTGATGCCGGGCGACAACGTGTCGATGGAGGTGCAGCTGATCGCGCCGATCGCAATGGACGAGGGACTGCGGTTCGCCATTCGCGAGGGCGGACGCACCGTCGGAGCCGGCGTCGTCTCCAAGATCATCGAGTAGCAGTCAGGACCGGGCCCCGTCAGAAATGGCGGGGCCCTGACGGTTTCAGGCAGAGCGGATAGCGAGAGATGGACAGCCAAAACATCAGAATTCGCCTGAAGGCGTTTGACCACCGGGTTCTTGACCAGTCGACCGGCGAGATCGTGAACACCGCCAAGCGCACCGGCGCCCGGGTGAGGGGACCGATCCCGCTGCCGAACCGCATCGAGAAGTTCACGGTGCTGCGATCGCCGCACATCGACAAGAAGAGCCGGGAACAGTTCGAGATCCGGACCCACAAGCGGCTGCTCGACATCGTTGATCCCACTCCCCAGACCGTCGACGCGCTGATGAAGCTCGACCTGGCGGCCGGGGTCGACGTCGAGATCAAGCTCTGAGCCGGGAGACGGTGCCATGCGCTGCGGTCTGATTGCCCGCAAGATGGGGATGACCCGGGTGTTCACCGAGGAGGGTGAGCACGTGCCGGTCACCGTTCTGCTGCTCGACGGCTGCCAGGTGGTGGCACAGCGTACCGAGGAGCGGGACGGCTACACCGCCCTGCAGCTCGGCAGCGGCGCCGCGAAGGTGAAGCGGGTGACCAGGCCGATGCGCGGACATTTCGCCCGGGCCGAGGTCGAGCCGAAACGCAAACTGGCGGAATTCCGGGTCTCACCCGATGCGCTGATCGAGGTCGGATCCGAACTCCTGGCCGATCACTTCGTTGCCGGCCAGAAGGTTGACGTGGTCGGTACCTCGATCGGCAAGGGGTTCGCCGGCGCGATGAAGCGGCACAACTTCGCCGGACTGCGCGCCTCGCACGGTGTGTCGGTCTCGCACCGCTCCCACGGGTCGACTGGCCACAGCCAGGAGCCGGGCAAGGTCTTCAAGGGCAAGAAGATGGCCGGGCACATGGGCGATGCCCGGGTGACCACCCAGAACCTGCAGGTGGTCTCCACCGACCCGGACCGTGGCGTGATCCTGGTGCGCGGCGGGGTGCCCGGCGCCCGCGGCGGATGGGTACTGGTGCGCGACGCCGCAAAGGCGCCGCGCCCGGAGGACGTTCCGTGGCCCGGATCGTCGCGTCGGCCGGCGCATGCGGCTCCGGCCGACGAGCAGCCGGAGGACTGAGGTCATGAAGCAACCGCTCAGGACGCTGGAGGCGGGTGCCGAAGGCGAGGAGGTCGGCGAGATCGAACTCGACGATACCGTCTTCTGTATCGAGCCGCGCCGCGACATCCTCGCCAGGGTGGTGAACTGGCAGCTGGCGCGGCGGCGTGCCGGCACCCACAGCACCCGGCGGGTCAGCGACATCCGCGGCACCACCGCCAAGCCGTGGCGCCAGAAGGGTACCGGTCGGGCCCGGCAGGGCTCGCTGCGCTCGGCGCAGTTCCGCGGCGGCGCCGCGGCCCATGGTCCGGTCCCGCGCAGTCATGCCCATTCCCTGCCGAAGAAGGTCCGCCGTCTCGGATTGCGCTGTGCGCTGTCCGACAAGCTGCGCGACGGCAAGCTGGTGGTGGTCGACGCCGCGACCTCGAGCGGCCGGACCCGGGAACTCGTCGACCGGCTTGCATCCTGGGGCTGGACCTCGGTGCTGTTCATCGCCGGGCCCGAACCGGATCAGGGACTGTGCCGGGCGGCACGCAACATCCCCAGGGTCGACGTCCTGCCGCAGCAGGGTGCCAACGTCTACGACATCCTGCGTTGCGACGTGCTGGTCCTGACCGCCGACGCCGTCGAGCACCTGGAGGCCCGACTCAAATGAGCATGCGTCCGTACAACGCCCGCGAGGTCCGTATGAACCCGGAACGGGTCTACGAGATCATCCGGCGACCGCTGGTGACCGAGAAGTCGACATCGGGCTCCGAACACGGCCAGGTCACCTTCGTTGTCGACCTGCTCGCGACCAAGCCCGAGATCAAGGTGGCGGTCGAGCAGTTGTTCGGCCGCAAGGTCAAGGCGGTCAACACGCTGCGCCAGAAGGGCAAGGTCAAGCGGTTCCGGGGCCGGCCGGGCCGCCGACCCGATTTCAAGAAGGCAATCGTTACCTTCGAGGACGGCGCCGGCGAGGGTGTCGACATTCTGGGCGGGATCTGACCGATGGCTCTCAAGCACTACAACCCGACCACGCCCTCGCAACGCCAGCTGGTCACCGTCGACCGCTCGGGACTGTGGAAGGGCAAGCCGGTCAAGAAGCTCACCCGGGGGCTCACGTCGAGCGGCGGGCGCAACAACACCGGCCGCATCACCATGTGGCACCGCGGGGGAGGTCATAAGCGCCGCTACCGCATCGTCGATTTCAAGCGGCGGAAGTTCGATGTGGAGGCCTCGGTCGAACGTCTCGAGTACGATCCCAACCGGACCGCCTTCATCGCGCTCATCACCTACGACGACGGCGAACAGTCCTACATCCTCGCCCCGCAACGCCTTGCCCCCGGAGACCGGGTGATCTCGGGTGAACGGGCCGACATTAGGCCGGGCAACGCCATGCCGCTGCGCAGCATCCCGGTTGGCACCATCATCCACAACGTCGAGCTGAAGGCCGGCAAGGGCGGTCAGATGGCGCGCGCGGCCGGAACCTACGTGCAGCTGGTCGGCCGCGATGCCGGTTACGCGCTGCTGCGGCTGACGTCCGGCGAAGTCAGGATGGTGCGGGCCGAGTGCATGGCGACGATCGGCGCCGTCTCCAACCCCGACCAGCAGAACATCAAGCTCGGAAAGGCCGGCCGCAAGCGCTGGCTCGGGCGCCGGCCGGTGGTTCGCGGCGTGGTGATGAACCCGGTCGACCACCCGCATGGCGGTGGCGAGGGACGCACCTCTGGCGGCCGGCACCCGGTGACGCCCTGGGGTGTTCCCACAAAGGGCAAGCGCACGCGCAACAACAAGAAGACCGACCGGCTGATCGTGCGCCGGCGCCGGAAATAGGGAGAGAGCCAGTGGCACGATCTGTGTGGAAAGGGCCCTATGTCGACGGCTACCTGCTGAAGAAGGCCGATGTGGCTGTGGAATCCGGGCGCAACACGGTGATCCGCACCTGGTCGCGGCGCTCAACCATCATGCCGCAGTTCGTTGGCCTGACATTCGGCGTCCACAACGGGCACAGGTTCGTGCCGGTCCTCGTGACGGAGCACATGGTTGGACACAAGTTCGGCGAGTTCGCCCCGACCCGGACCTTCTACGGCCACGCGGCCGACAAGAGGGCACGGCGCTAGCAGGAAGGAAGAACGGGGATGGGAAAACTGTCAGCTGACCGCCGGCTCGACGAGACCGAGGCCATGGCGGTGCTGCGAAACATCCGGGTGAGCCCGCAGAAGCTGAACCTCGTTGCGGAGATGATCCGCGGCAAGTCGGCCGAACAGGCAATCACCGCCCTGAATTTCTCGCGTCGGCGCATCGCCGGAACGGTGCTGAAGGTGGTGAACTCCGCCGTCGCCAACGCCGAGAACAACCACGAACTCGATGTTGACCGGCTGTACGTGAAGGAGGCAACCGTCGGCAAGGGGCTGGTGATGCGCCGCATCAGGCCGCGCGCCCGCGGCCGTGCCGGCCGGATCCGCAAACCATTTTCGCACCTTACCATCGTGGTGGGAGAGCGCGAGGAGACTGAGTGATGGGCCAGAAGGTCAATCCGATCGGACTACGCCTCGGCATCAACCGGACCTGGGATTCCAGGTGGTTCGCATCGCGCGGCTACGCCGATCTGCTGCACCAGGATCTGCGCCTTCGCAGCTACCTGCGCGAGCGCCTGTCCCAGGCCAGGGTGAGCCGGATCGTGATCGAACGCCCCGCCAAGCGGGCGCGGGTGACGATCTATACCGCCCGCCCCGGGGTGGTCATCGGCAAGAAGGGCCAGGACATCGAGCGGCTGCGCCGTGACCTTGCGGCCAGCACCGGAACCGATGTGAACCTCAATGTTGTCGAGATCCGCAAACCGGAGATCGACGCCGAGCTGGTCGCCGAGAACATCGCCCAGCAGCTCCAGCGCCGGGTGGCGTTCCGCCGTGCGATGAAACGCGCGGTGCAGTCCGCCATCCGCCTCGGTGCCGAGGGCATCCGGATCAACTGTGGTGGCAGGCTTGGCGGTGCGGAGATCGCCCGCATGGAATGGTACCGGGAAGGCCGGGTACCGCTGCACACGCTGCGTGCGGACATCGACTACGGCGAGGCGACGGCGCGGACGACCTACGGGACCTGCGGCGTCAAGGTCTGGGTGTTCAAGGGCGAGATCATGGCGCATGACCCGATGGCCCAGGACAAGCGGATGGCGGAACAGCAGCCCGGATCGACACGCTGACCGCGACAGCACACGGAACAGGAAACCATGCTCAGTCCCAAACGCACCAAGTTCCGCAAGGCCCACAAGGGGCGGATCCACGGCAATGCCAAGGGCGGAACCCGCCTGAATTTCGGAGCCTACGGTCTCAAGGCAACGACCCCGGCCCGGGTCACCGCACGGCAGATCGAGGCGGCGCGGCGCGCCATTACCCGTCACATCCGCCGCGCCGGCCGGGTGTGGATCAGGATCTTCCCCGACGTGCCGGTCTCGAGCAAGCCGGCCGAAGTCCGCATGGGAAAGGGCAAGGGATCACCGGAGTTCTGGGTGTGCCGGGTCAAGCCGGGCCGCATCATATTCGAACTCGACGGGGTTCCGCGTCCGCTCGCGCAGGAGGCGTTCACCCTGGCGGCTGCCAAGCTTCCGGTGCAGACGCGGTTCGTCGCGCGTCTCGGCGACAACGCGTAGGCGGAGGGCAGGGCGATGGCCGGCAAGCGTGCAACGGAGTTGCGCACCAGGAGCGTCGACGAACTGACGCAGCACCTGCTGGATCTGCGCAAGGAGAGCTTCAATCTCCGTTTCCAGCAGGCCGGGGGCCAGCTCGACAACACGACGCGGATGCGTGACGTCCGCAGGGATATTGCCAGAACCAAGTTCATTCTGGCGGAAAAGACCCGCGCCGGGGTGTAGCGGCGCAACGCCTTACGGCGAGGTTCTGGGGAGTTTTGGCACATGCCGAGACGAGTCATGCAGGGCACGGTGGTGAGCGACAAGGGCGACAAGACCGTGATCGTCCGGGTCGAGCGGCGCATCGTGCACCCGGTCTACAGGAAGATCGTCTCGAAATCGAAGCGGTTCGCCGCTCATGACGAGACCAACAGCTGCCGGACCGGCGACATCGTGCGCATCCGTGAATGTGCACCGATTTCGAAGCGCAAGTGCTGGGAAGTGCTGCGCCAGGACCCGGCGTAGCGACCCGACTGGAGTGCCACCATGATTCAGATGCAGTCCAACCTGGACGTCGCCGACAATTCGGGAGCCCGCCGGGTGCAGTGCATCAAGGTGCTCGGTGGCTCAAAGCGCAAGGTCGCGGGGGTCGGTGATGTCATCGTCGTCTCGGTCAAGGAGGCGATCCCGCGCGGCCGGGTCAAGAAGGGCGAGGTGCTGCGCGCGGTCATCGTGCGCACCGCCAAGGAGATCAGGCGCAACGACGGATCCGCGATCCGGTTCGACCGCAATGCGGCAGTGCTGATCAACCGGCAGAACGAGCCGATCGGCACCCGGATCTTCGGCCCGGTCACGCGCGAACTGAGATCGCGCAACTTCATGAAGATTATTTCGCTGGCGCCGGAGGTGCTGTAATGGCGCGCAAGTTCAGGATACGCCGCGGTGACGAGGTGATCGTGACCACGGGCAAGGACCGGGGCAAGCGGGGTGAGGTGCTCCGGGTCCTGCGCGATCGGGACCGCGTGGTCGTCCGCGGCGTGAACATGATCAAGAGGCATACCAAGGCGTCCCGGGATGCAACCGGCGGGATCATCAGCCGCGAGGCGGCGATCCACATCTCGAACGTCGCCCATGTCGATCCCGGTTCGAGCCTGCCGACCCGGATCGGCTACCGGTTCCTCGAGGACGGTCGCAAGGTGCGGTTCTCGAAACGCTCCGGCGAAGTGATCGACAGCTGAGCGCGGTGAAGGACGGATCGATGGCGCGATTGCGTGAAGAATACGAACAGTCGATACGCCCGGCGCTGCTGGCGGGCGAGACCTACGACAACATCCTGCAGGTGCCCCGCCTCGACAAGGTGGTGATCAACATGGGCGTGGGCGGCGCTGTGCAGGACTCCAAGCAGATGACCCTGGCGGCGGAGGAACTCGCACTGATCAGCGGCCAGCGCCCGGTCATCAACAAGGCGAGGCGTTCGGTGGCCGGGTTCAAGCTGCGGGCCGGCATGCCGGTCGGCTGCAAGGTGACATTGCGGCGCGAGCGCATGTACGAGTTCGTCGACCGGCTGATCACCATCGCACTGCCAAGGGTGCGCGACTTTCGCGGTCTGAATCCACGCAGCTTCGACGGACGCGGAAACTACGCGATGGGGTTGAGGGAGCAGATCGTCTTTCCCGAGATCGACTACGACCGGGTCGATCAGGTTCGCGGAATGGACATCATCATTTGCACGACGGCGAAGACAGACGACGAGGCGCGGGAACTGCTGCGCCGGTTCAATTTCCCGTTCAGCGGCTGAACGGGGCAGGGAGAGCACAATGGCGAAGAAGAGTGCGGTCGAGAGGAACCGGAAACGTGCCCGCCTGGTGGCGCGGCACGCGGCAAAACGGGCCCGGCTCAAGGCGATTGCCCGGGACCGCAGCCTGTCGATCGAGGACCGGTTCCAGGCCACCCTGCAGCTCGGTGCGATGCCGCGCAACGGTGCGGCCACGCGGTTGCGCAACCGGTGCGAGATCTCCGGTCGCCCCAGAGGGTTCTACCGCAAGTTCAAGCTGTCGCGGATCGCTTTGCGCGAACTCGGGTCCGCAGGCCAGGTGCCGGGACTGGTGAAGTCCAGCTGGTAATGGAGGCACGACCATGACCATGAGCGATCCTCTGGGCGATATGCTCACCCGGATCCGCAACGGCCAGCATGCCCACAAGAGGGTGGTGCTCAGTCCCGCTTCGCGGCTGCGCGGCAACGTGCTGGACGTGCTCAAACGCGAGGGCTACATCCGCGGCTACACCGAGATGGAGTCATCGCGCGCGCGCAACGCCCGCGACCTTTCGATCGAGCTCAAGTACTATGAGGGCGAGCCGGTCATCCGGGAGATCAAGCGCGTATCCAAGCCGGGCCGCCGGGTCTATACCCGGATCTCGGAGTTGCCACGGGTGCACAACGGGCTGGGGATCGCGATCCTGTCGACGCCGCGAGGCGTGATGTCCGACCTCGAGGCACGCGTCGCCAATGTCGGCGGCGAAGTCCTCTGCCACGTGTTCTAGAGCGGGAGTGCGCGATGTCACGCGTAGGCAAGAACCCGGTTGCCGTGCCGGAAGGTGTCAGTGTCGAGGTCGCGGCCGGCATGGTCCGCGCGCGCGGGGCACTGGGCGAACTCGCCATGCTGATCACCGACGACGTCGAGGTCGCGGCCGGGACCGGCGGCATCACCGTTGCACCGCGCGGCGAAAGCAAGCGGGCGCGGGCGATGTGGGGCACCACCCGGGCAAACATCAACAACATGGTACGGGGCGTCAGTGAAGGGTTCACCGTCAATCTCGAGATCACCGGGGTCGGCTACCGGGCTGCGGTCGAGAATACCGACCTGGTGCTCGCATTGGGCTACAGCCACCCGATCCGCTATCCGATCCCCGACGGCATCCGCATGAGCTGCAGCAGGCCCACCGCGATTGCCGTTGAGGGCATCGACAAGCAGCAGGTGGGGCAGGTGGCGGCCGAGATCCGCGGCTATCGGCCGCCGGAACCGTTCAAGGGCAAGGGCATCCGCTACGAGGGCGAGATCGTCCGGCGCAAGGAAGGCAAGAAGAAATAGGATCATGCTGAACGCGAAAGAGCTGTTTGCGCGTCGTGCGCGCCGGACCCGGTCCGCATTGCGCCGCCGGGCCCCGGGCAAGCCGAGACTGTCGGTGTTCCGGTCGTCGAAGAATATCCACGCCCAGCTGATCGATGACAGCCGCGGCGAGACACTTGCTGCCGCCTCGACGCTGGAAGTCCCGCTTCGCGGCACGCTGCGGACCGGCGCCGACAGGCAGGCTGCCGCGGCCGTGGGCCGGCTGGTCGCCGAGCGCGCGCTGGAGAAGGGGGTGAGTGAGGTGGTTTTCGACCGGGGCGGCTACCGCTTCCACGGCCGGGTCAAGGCGCTGGCAGACGCGGCGCGCGAGATCGGACTGAAGTTCTAGCAAGCCAGGAAGGGGCCGAAATGGCACGAGGCGTAAGACAGGATCGCGGTGGCCGGGAGTCGCGCGAGGAGTCCGATCTGATCGAGAAACTGGTCGGGATCAACCGGGTGGCCAAGGTCGTCAAGGGAGGACGGCGGTTCGGGTTCGCTGCGCTGGTGGTGATCGGTGACGGCCGCGGCCGGGTCGGGCACGGTTCCGGCAAGGCCCGCGAGGTTCCCGAGGCGATCCGCAAGGCGACCGAACAGGCCAAGCGCGGCATGGTCAGGATCCCCCTGCGCGAGGCGCGAACCCTGCACCACGACGTCAAGGGTGACTTCGGTGCCGGTCACGTGGTGCTCCGCGCCGCGCCGGCGGGAACCGGGATCATCGCCGGCGGCCCGATGCGGGCGATCTTCGAGGCCCTTGGCGTCCAGGACGTGGTGGCGAAGTCGACCGGGTCGTCCAACCCGCACAACGTGATCAAGGCGACCTTCGACGCGCTCGGACGGATACGCGCCCCCCGGGCCATTGCCGCCAAGCGCGGCAAGAAGGTGGCGGAAATCTTCGGACGCTCGCCCGGCCAGGATGACAGCGCGGCGGGCGGCGCCGCGCAGTGATGGAGGTGACGGTGATGGCACGCCAGGATGATGCCCGCGCGACGGTCACGGTAACACAGGTGCGCAGCGCAATCGGACGCAAGCCCGGCCAGCGCGAAACACTGATCGGGCTGGGGCTGAACAAGCTGCACCGGACCCGGACGCTCGAGGACACGCCGTCGGTGCGCGGGATGATCAACAAGGTGAAGCATCTGGTGCGGATCGAGGAATGACCGGCGGGTGCCTTCACATCTCGGACAGGTCGAGGGCGGAATGAAACTCAACGAATTGCGTGACAACGACGGCGCGCGCCAGGCCCGCAAACGGGTCGGCCGGGGTGCCGGTTCGGGCACCGGCAAAACAAGCGGCCGCGGCCACAAGGGCCAGAAGTCGCGCTCCGGCGTCAGCATCAACGGGTTCGAGGGCGGGCAGATGCCGATCTTCCGGCGCCTGCCCAAGCGGGGGTTCAGGAATCCATTCCGCAAGACCTTCGCGGTTGTCAACATCGGCGCGGTCCAGAAGGCGGTCGACGAGGGCAGGCTCGCCGCCGGCGAGGCCATCGACGAGGCTGCCCTGCGCCGGGCCGGCCTGGGCGGCAGCAGGCAGAAGGCCATCCGGCTGCTTGCCGACGGCGAGGTCCGCGACAGCCTGGCGATCACGGTGACCGGGGGCGCTTCGAAGTCGGCGGTGGCGGCGGTCGAGAAGGCCGGCGGCAGCGTAACCATCCCTGCTCCGTCGTCCACCGGGACGCAGGAATAGCATCATGGCAAGCGCCGATCAGCTCGCATCATCACTGAACTTCGGCGCCCTTGCCAAGGCCACCGAGCTGAAGAAGCGCATCCTGTTCACCCTGGCTGCGCTGGTGATCTACCGGCTCGGAACCTACATCCCCATCCCGGGCATCGATCCGCTGATCCTCGAGGAGATCTTCGAACAGAACGCAGGCGGCATCCTCGGGATGTTCGACATGTTCGCCGGCGGCGCGCTCGGGCGCATGACCATCTTCGCGCTCAACATCATGCCCTACATCTCGGCGGCCATCATCATGCAGCTGATGACGGCGGTCTCGCCTAACCTGGATGCGCTGAAAAAGGAGGGCGAAACCGGGCGCAAGCGGCTCAACCAGTACACCCGCTACCTCACGGTGCTGCTGGCCGCGGTCCAGGCCTACGGGATTTCCGTGGGGCTGGAGAACATGAGCGGTTCCGGCGGCTCCGCTGTCATGAACCCCGGGATGTTCTTCCGCGCCACCACGGTGATCACCCTGGTCGGCGGTACCATCTTCCTGATGTGGCTCGGTGAACAGATCACGGCACGCGGGGTCGGCAACGGCATCTCTCTGATCATCTTCGCCGGTATCGTGGCCAACCTGCCGAGCGCGCTGGCCGGAACGCTGGAACTGGGCCGCACCGGTGCGTTGTCGGCCGCTTTCATCATCCTGCTGCTGGTCATGGCGGTGGCGGTGATCGCGTTCATCGTGTTCATCGAGCGCTCACAGCGCAGGATCACCATCCAGTACCCGAAGCGCCAGGTCCGCAACCGCATGTTCGGCGGCGAGTCCTCGCACCTGCCGCTCAAGCTCAACGTCTCGGGTGTCATCCCGCCGATCTTTGCCAGTTCCCTGCTGCTGATGCCGGTCACCTTCGCGCAGTTTTCCGCCGGCAGCGGCGCCGGGCCGGAGTGGCTGAACACGGTAAACGCCCTGCTCGGGCGCGGGCAGCCGTTGTACCTCGGGGTCTATGTCGGACTGATCGTCTTCTTCGCCTTCTTCTACACCGCCATCGTGTTCAACCCGGCCGAGACTGCCGACAACCTGAAACGCTACGGCGGGTTCATACCGGGCATCCGGCCGGGCAAGAACACGGCCGACTACCTGGACTACGTGCTGACCCGGCTGACCACCGTCGGGGCGCTCTACCTCGCCTGCGTCTGCATCCTGCCGGAAATCCTGATCAGCCAGTACCAGGTGCCGTTCTACTTCGGCGGCACCAGCCTGCTGATCGTGGTCACGGTGACGATCGACACCGTGGGACAGGTTCAGTCGCACCTGCTCGCGCACCAGTACGAGGGCCTGGTCCGCAAGTCCCGGTTGCGCGGAAGGGGGCGGCGATGAACCTGATATTCCTCGGACCGCCCGGTGCCGGAAAGGGCACCCAGGCACAGCGGTTGGAGGAACGGTACGGCCTGGTCCAGCTGTCCACCGGCGACATGCTTCGCGCCGCGGTGGCGTCGGGTTCCGAACTCGGCCGGCGCGTCGGCGCCATCATGAAAGCCGGTGAGCTGGTACCCGACGCGGTCATGGTCGACATGATTGCGGATCGGATCGGGCGGCCGGACTGCGAAGGCGGGTTCATCCTCGACGGGTTCCCCCGCACGATCGCCCAGGCCGAGGCACTGGATGCCATGCTGGAGCGCAAGGGCCTGGGCATCGACCACGTGATCGAGCTGGCGGTCGACGAGACGGCGTTGCTGGAACGAATCCGGACACGCATCGCCAGTACCGGAGCCTCGCAGCGGCGCGCCGATGACAACGAGGAGACCTTGCGCAACCGGCTCGCGGTCTACCGGAACCAGACGGCGCCGATCCTGCCCTACTACCGCGACTGCGGAATGCTGGTATCGATCGACGGCATGGCGCCGATCGACGAGGTGACCTCGGCGATCAACCGGGCGCTGGACCAGGGCGCGCAGCAACCTTGACGGGGATGGCGCAATGGCTATACTGCAGCCCTTCGCATGAGCAGAGATTTCCGTCACAGCCGGTGGCGTTCCATCGGACGGTCGTCACGGCCAAACCGGTCGGGGGTGAGCCCTGTCCGGTGTGGTGGTGCTTGCGGGTTCCCCAAAAAGGAGTGGTGAGGCGTGGCACGCATAGCAGGCGTCAATATTCCGACGCAAAAGCGCGTCGAGATCGCATTGACCTACATCTACGGAATCGGCCGGACGTCGGCCAGCCGGTTGTGTGAGCGTCATGGCATCCCGCGGGAGCGGCGTGTCCACGAGCTGAGCGAACAGGAGCTTGTCAGGCTCCGGGACAGCATCGCGCAGGATGTGGTGGTCGAGGGTGACCTGCGCCGCAAGACGGCGATGGACATCAAGCGCCTGATGGATCTCGGCTGCTACCGCGGCCTGCGCCATCGCAAGAACCTGCCGGTGCGCGGACAGCGTACCCACACCAACGCCCGGACCCGCAAGGGAAAGGCCAAGCCGATCGCGGGCAGGAAGAAGTAACCACAGGCCTCCGGTCCGGTGCAGTAACGAGGGTTTCATGGCGAGACAAGCGAGTCAGGCGCGTGTGCGGCGGCGCGAGCGCAAGAATATTTCGGCCGGGGTGGCGCATGTCAACGCCACCTTCAACAACACCATGATCACCATCACCGACGCCCAGGGCAACGCGATTTCCTGGTCCTCGGCTGGCGCGATGGGGTTCAAGGGATCGCGGAAGTCCACTCCGTACGCGGCCCAGGTCGCAGCCGAGGACGCCGGGCGCAAGGCGGCGGAACACGGCATGCGCACGCTCGAGGTCGAGGTCAACGGCCCCGGAAACGGCCGGGAGTCGGCGCTCCGTGCCCTGCAGGCAGTCGGTTTCCAGGTGACATCGATCCGGGATGTCACGCCGATTCCGCACAACGGGTGCAGGCCGAGAAAGAGGCGACGCGTGTAGCCAGTTCCCGGTGCGGCTGTGTGTGACCGGCCGTCGCAATTCGATCGCGGCGGCGATTTCCCGATGAGGTGTTCGTGGTGATGCAGAAGAACTGGCAAGCGCTGATCAAGCCGGCGCGGATCGACATTCGGCCGGGACGGGATCCGCAGCGGCAGGCGACCATCGTCGCCGAGCCGCTCGAGAGGGGTTTCGGACTGACGCTGGGTAACGCGTTGCGTCGCATCCTGCTGTCGTCGTTGCAAGGCGCCGCAGTCACGGTGGTGAAGTTCCACAACGTCCAGCACGAGTTCTCGTCGTTGCCGGGCGTTCGCGAGGACGTGACCGACATCATCCTCAATATCAAGTCAATGGCGCTGCGCAAGCACGCCGAGGGCATGAAGCGCATCGAGTTGCGTGCGCAGGCGAAGGATGAGCCGCGGGTGGTCACGGCGGGAATGATCCGCGCGATCGCAGACGTCGATATCATGGATCCGGACCACGTGCTGTGCACGCTTGACCGGAATTCCTCCATCAACATCGACATGGAGGTCGAATCCGGCAAGGGATATGTCCCCGCGGGCGCGAACCGTACCGAGGACCTTCCGGCGGAGCACATTCCCGTCGATGCGATCTTCAGTCCTGTGCGCCAGGTTTCCTACCGGGTCGACAACAGCCGGGTCGGTCAGGTTACCGACTACGACAAGCTGTCGATGACGGTGCAGACCAATGGCACGGTCAGCCCCGAGGAAGCGATCGCCTACGCCGCCCGGATCCTGCAGGACCTGCTGCAGCTGTTCGTGAGCTTCAGTGAACCGGGCCAGGTCGAGGACGCGGCCGAGGCCGAGGAACTGCCGTTCAACAGGAATCTGCTGAAGAAGGTCGACGAACTCGAACTCTCCGTACGGGCGATGAACTGCCTGAAGAACGACAACATCGTCTACCTCGGTGACCTCGTGCAGAAGAGCGAGTCCGAGATGCTGAGGACCCCGAACTTCGGGCGCAAGAGCCTGACCGAGATCAAGAACGTGCTGAACGGGTATGGTCTGGTGTTCGGAATGGACATCGAGAACTGGCCGCCGGAGAACATCGAGGAACTGGCCAAGAGGCTCGAGGAACCGTACTGACGGGCGATTCCCCGGGGCCGTGAACAGGAGAGCTGACCATGCGCCATCGCAAGGCGGGACGCCGATTGAACCGGTCGGTGAGTCACCGCAAGGCAATGTTCAAGAACATGGCCAATGCCCTGATCAAGCATGAGCAGATTGTCACCACCCTGCCCAAGGCGAAGGACCTGCGCCGTGTGGTGGAACCGCTGATCACCCTGGCCCGTACGGACACCGTGCACGCGCGGCGCGTGGCCTTTGCCCGGCTGCGGGATCCGGCGATGACGCGCAAGCTGTTCGAAGTCCTGGGCGAACGTTACCGTGACCGTCCGGGCGGATACACCAGGGTGCTGAAGGCGGGATATCGCTACGGTGACAGCGCGCCGATGGCCGTCATCGAGCTTGTTGACCGAGACGAGGACGCCCGGGGCCAGGATTCGGGACCGGTGAAGGACCAGGACGAGGACGCGCAGGCCACCCCGGTTTCCGTCATCTGATCCGGCATGACCCGGGGAAGTCACCGGCCGTGCCGCGGTATGGCGCGGTGCGGCCCGGGATGGCGTGGCCTGGTTGCGACCGTGGTGCTGGTCCTGGTCGCGGGTGCGCCGCTTCTTGCCGCCGACGTTCCCTCCTCGCGCCGCCAGATCGATCTCAGTTTCGCCCCGCTGGTCCGTGAGACCGGACCCGCGGTCGTCAACATCTACGCCATTGCCGAGCAGCAGGAGCGGCGATCGATCTCGCCGCTGTTCGACGACCCGTTCTTCCGCCGGTTTTTCGGTGACATCTTCCCGGGCCGGCCGCAACGCCGGTCGCGCCAGTCGCTCGGTTCCGGGGTGATCCTTGATCCCGCCGGCCTGGTCGTCACCAACCATCACGTCATCGCCAACGCCGACCGGATCAAGGTGGTGCTCGCCGACCGGCGGGAATTTGCCGCAACCCTGCTGCTGTCGGACGAACGCACCGATCTCGCGGTCCTGCAGGTCGATGCCGGCGGGACGGTCCTGCCGCATCTGGCCATGCGCGATTCCGACACCGTCGAGGTCGGTGACCTGGTGCTTGCCATCGGCAATCCGTTCGGTGTCGGCCAGACGGTGACCAGCGGCATCGTGTCGGCGCTTGCGCGCACCGCGGTCGGCATCACCGACTACAGTTTCTTCATCCAGACCGATGCCTCGATCAATCCGGGCAATTCCGGCGGTGCGCTGATAGCCACTGACGGACGCCTGATCGGTATCAACACCGCGATCTTCAGCGGCAGGGGCGGCGGCTCCGTCGGCATCGGGTTCGCCGTCCCGTCCAACATGGTCCGGACCGTACTCGAGGCGGCGCGGAGCGGCGGGCTGGTGCGGCCCTGGGTCGGCTTTTCCGGTCAGACGGTCACCGTGGACATGGCCGGTTCGCTCGGTTTCGACCGGCCGCAGGGTGTGATCGTCAACAATGTCTATCCCGGTTCGGCTGCCGACGACGCCGGTCTGCGGATTGGAGACGTGGTGCTCGAGGTGGACGGTGTCGCGGTTCCCGATCTCGACGCCCTGCGCTACCGGCTCGCTACCCAGTCGATCGGGCAGCGCGCGACGCTGCGGGTCTGGCGCAATGGCCGCGAGCGCAGGCTCACCGTGCGCCTGGAGGCGCCTCCCGGGCGGCCCGCACCCGACGTGACACGGCTTGGCGGGCGAACACCGTTCTCCGGATCCACCGTCGCCAACCTGTCTCCCGCCCTGGCGCTTGAGGAAGGGTTCGACGACATGGAGCGCGGGGTAATCGTGCTCGAGGTGGCTCGCAACAGCCCTGCCAACCGACTTGGCCTGCGACGCGGCGACATCGTGCTGCTGGTCAACGAGAACAGGATCGAGCGCGTCGCCGATCTCGAGGCGGTGACCGGCCGGCGGCAGGAGGGCTGGACCATCTCGATCCGCCGTGACGGCAAGGTGCTGAGCAGCGAAATCCCGGGCTGATGACAGGGCTGTTCGAAGAAGGTGCACCGAGACCGCTGGCGGACCGGCTGCGCCCGGAACACATCGACGACATCGTCGGTCAGGATCATCTGCTGTCCGACGATGCCCCGCTCGGACGGATGCTGCGCGCCGGCCGGCTGGCATCCCTGGTGCTGTGGGGGCCTCCCGGCAGCGGAAAGACCACGATTGCCCGGGTGATGGCGGGTCATGTCGACCTCGCGTTCGAATCACTTTCCGCCGTGTTTTCCGGGGTGGCTGACTTGCGCCGGGTATTCGAACGGGCCCGAGAGCGCCGTGTGGCCGGTACCGGAACCCTGCTGTTCGTCGACGAGGTTCACAGGTTCAATCGTGCACAGCAGGACGGGTTCCTCCCGAGTGTCGAGGACGGGACCGTGATCCTGGTCGGTGCGACGACCGAGAACCCGTCGTTCGAACTCAATGCGGCCCTGTTGTCCCGTTGCCAGGTCATGGTCCTGCGTCGCCTTGACGACGCGGCGCTCGAGCTGCTGCTCGAGCGGGCGGAGCGGCTGGAGGGATGCGAACTGCCGCTCTCCGATGACGGTCGGGCGGCCTTGCGCGCCATGGCGGACGGCGACGGCAGGTTTCTGCTCAACATGGCCGAGGAACTGTTGCGTCTGCCCTCGACCGACCGCTTCGACGCTGCCGGTCTCGCCGCGCTCGTACTCCGGCGCGCTCCGGTCTACGACAAGAACCGGGAGGAGCACTACAACCTCATCAGTGCCCTGCACAAGTCGCTCAGGGGGTCGGATGTCGATGCGGCACTGTACTGGCTGGCGCGGATGCTGGCCGGCGGAGAGGACCCCGCCTACATCCTGCGACGGCTGACCCGGTTCGCGTCCGAGGATATCGGGCTCGCGGACCCGCAGGCGCTCGGCCACGCCCTTGCCTGCTGGGACGCCTGGGACCGGCTGGGTGCGCCGGAAGGCGAGCTTGCGATGGCGCAGTGCGTGATCTTCCTTGCGACCGCGCCGAAGTCGAACGCCGCCTACCGGGCCTTCGGCGCCGCGTCGCAGGCGGCACGGGAAACCGGTTCCCTGATGCCACCGGCACATATCCTGAACGCGCCGACCCGGTTGATGAAGGATCTGGGGTACGGCGCCGGCTACCGCTATGACCACGATGCCGAGCACGGGTTTTCGGGCCAGGAACATTTTCCCGACGGAATGGAACGGCGCCGGTTCTACCACCCGGTCGAACGCGGGTTCGAGAGGGACATCATTCGCCGGCTGGCCTACTGGGACCGGCTGCGCCAGCGGGCCGGTGGATGACCATGTCGGGGGAGGGCTTCGACATGTTCGTGGGTGTCGACTGGTCCGGCGCCATGGGAACCCGGCTGCCTGGTCTGCAGGTCGCCGTCGCCCTGCCCGGCAGGGCGGCGCCATGCCCGGTGCCGCCGCCGGCCGGGCGGTACTGGGACCGCGAGAACCTGTACCTGTGGCTGGGCCGGCAGTCCCGGACCCGGCGGCTGTTCGCCGGAATCGACTTTGCCTTCTCGCTGCCGCACGCCGACAGCGGCTGTTACTTCCCGGGTCTCGAGATGCAGCCGCGCAGCGCCCCGGCGTTGTGGTCCCAGGTCGAGGCCGACTGTACACACGCGCCGGACCTGTACGGCGCGCCGTTCTACACCCGCACCGACCGCCCCTGGCGCCGCTATGTCCTCAGCCCGGCCGGCCGGGGCGACCGGTACCGCTACCGTCAGCGCCAGACCGAGCGCGCCTGCGCGGCGGAGACCTCGCCGCACCCGGTCCTGAAATGCATCGGCCCGGCTAATGTCGGGACCGGGTCATTTGCCGGCATGCGCATGCTGCACCGGATTGCAACCGGCCCCTTCGCGGGGCAGGTTGCGATCTGGCCGTTCGATCCGGCCCGCGGCCGCTCCGTCGTTGCCGAGATCTTCCCGCGCCTGTTCTATGTGCGTGCCGGTGTCGACCCGAGGCACTGGCAGGACCCGGACACCATGGAGCGGGCGCTGGCCCGCTACCATTCGGATCCGCCGGACCCGGCCTGGCGCCCGGTGCGCGATGACGAGACCGACGCGGTTCTGGTTGCCGCGGCGTTACGTGATCTCGTTCCGGAGCATTGCGCGGTACCGTCGGGTCTTGCGGGAACGGTGCTCCGGGAAGGCTGGATCTTCGGTGTCGCGTGGGAAGGGGCCGGGAGATGAAGCTGCTCCTTGCCGTCGCACTTGGCGGTGCCGTCGGGGCGGTGGCCCGGTGGTCCTCGGTCGGGCTGCTCACCCGGTGGCTGGGCACCGGCTTCCCGTACGGTATCCTGATGGTCAACGTGACGGGATCGTTTCTCATGGGGGTCGTGGTGGAATACCTGTCGGCCCGGGCTGGTGCATCGACGGAGCTGCGCGGGTTCCTCGTGGTCGGTGTGCTCGGCGCCTTCACCACGTTTTCTAGTTTCGCGTTTGACGTCCGGGCCCTGCTCGAACGCGACGAGATCGTGCTTGCCATGCTCTACGTGACGGCGTCGGTCGTGGTTTCGGTGCTGGCGCTGTTTGCCGGTATCGCCGTTGTCAGGAGTCTCTCCTGATGACGGGCGTGCGGATGCAGACCGTCGCCGCGGGCGAGGAGGGGATGCGGCTTGACCGCTGGTTCCGCCTGCATGTCCCGGCAATCGGCCGCGGCCGTCTGGAAAAGCTGTTGCGGACCGGCCAGATCCGGGTTGACGGCGGTCGGGTCCGGTCGGGACACCGCCTGGCGCCAGGGCAGACCGTGCGCATCCCGCCTGCCGCCACCCTGCCGCCCGTGCCCGGCAAGTCCGGCGGCGATGCCGGACTTGCCGAGGAGCTTGCCGGCCGGATCTGCCACATCGACCGCGAGATCCTGGCGATCGACAAGCCGCCGGGGCTTGCCGTGCAGGGCGGAACCGGGATCGGTCGGCATCTCGATGCTGCCCTCGACGGGCTGCGCATGGGGGCCGATGAGCGTCCGCGCCTGGTGCACCGGCTCGACCGTGATACCTCGGGCGTCCTCCTGCTGGCACGTTCGGCCACTGCGGCGCGCTGGCTTGCCCAGGCGTTCCGGGACCGCACGGCACTCAAGGTCTACTGGTGCGTCGTGGTGGGGGAACTGCGTCCCGTGCGGGCGACGGTGACACTGCCGATTGCGAAGATGGCTGCAGGCAACCGCGAGAAGATGCAGGTCGATCATGATGGTGGTCGTCGCGCAGTGACCGACTACGAGGTAGTGGAACAGCTGGGGCACCGCGTGGCCTGGGTGGCGGTGCGGCCCCGTACGGGCCGCACCCACCAGATCCGGGTTCACATGTCGGCGCTGGGGACCCCGGTCCTCGGCGACGGCAAGTACGGGGGTCGAGACGCCTTCGTCGATGCCGATGGACTCGCGCGACGCCTGCACCTGCATGCCCGGTCGATCAGCATCCCGCGGCCCGACGGGGCGCAGCTTGAAGTCCGTGCGTCGCTGCCGGACCACATGGCGGCGACCTGGCGGCTGTTCGGGTTCTCCGGCGACGACCCGGCGCCGGACTGGCCGGAGGCCTAGGCCTGTGCAGGGGCGACGGTTCTACACTGCGGTTTCGGTCGGAGAGGACGGGGCGGGCTACGTGATCCTGCTCGACAGCCGAGAGGTGCGGTCACCGGCCGGCGGAGAACTGGTGCTGGCGAACCGGGCACTGGCCGAGGCGGTGGCGGACGAGTGGCGTGCCCAGGAAGTCGAAATCGTGCCCCGGACCATGCCGTTGATGTCGCTGGTCGCGACCGCCGTGGACCGGGTCGTGCCGCGCCGTGGCGAAGTCGTTGACGCTATTGCGCAGTATGCGCGAACCGATCTGCTCAGCTACCGCGCCGAGGCCCCCGCCGAACTGGTGGCGCGCCAGTGCAGTCTGTGGGACCCGTTGCTCGAATGGTGTGCGGAGCGGACCGGCACCACCCTGGCCGTGACCACAGGAGTGATGCCTGCACAGCAGTCGCCGGACGTGCTCGAAGCGATCGCGACACTGGTTGCCGATCGCAGCGACCTCGAACTGGTCGCGCTGCACGAACTGGTAACCCTCAGCGGTTCGGTGGTCCTCGGGCTCGCGGTGGCCGAGGGCCGCATCTCCGGCGACGAAGCCGCCGTCGCGGCACAGCTCGACGAAATATGGCAGGCCGGGCGCTGGGGCGAGGACGAGGAAGCACGGGAGCGGAGGGATACCGTGCGCCGGGAACTGCTGGCGGCGGAACGGCTGCTCCGGCTGTGCCGGAGCGTGAACTGAACGGGCTGCGGCGGCAGTCGGCGGAAAGGTCGGAGAGAACGCATGCATGACATCATTCAGAAGCTCGAGGACAAGCGGGCGAGTGCCCGGCTCGGCGGCGGAGAGAAGCGAATCGAGGCCCAGCATGCGCGCGGCAAGCTCACGGCGCGCGAGCGGATCGACATTCTCTTCGACGAGGGGTCGTTCGAAGAGTGGGACATGTTCGTGGAACACCGCTGCACCGACTTCGGCATGGCGGATAACCGGATCCCGGGCGACGGCGTCGTCATCGGCTACGGGACCATCAACGGCCGGCTCGCCTTCGTCTTCAGCCAGGACTTCACCGTGTTCGGGGGATCGCTTTCGGAGGCGCATGCGGAGAAGATCTGCAAGGTCATGGACCAGGCCATGCAGGTCGGTGCACCGGTGATCGGGTTCAACGATTCCGGCGGTGCGCGCATCCAGGAGGGCGTGGCATCGCTCGGTGGCTACGCCGAGGTGTTCCAGAGGAACGTCCTTGCCTCCGGGGTGGTTCCGCAGGTGTCGATGATCATGGGGCCGTGCGCCGGTGGAGCGGTCTACTCGCCGGCGATGACCGACTTCATCTTCATGGTCAAGGACAGCTCCTACATGTTCGTGACCGGTCCCGACGTCGTGAAGACGGTCACCCACGAGACGGTGACCCACGAGGAACTGGGCGGCGCCCAGACCCATGCCAGCCGCTCCGGCGTGGCTGACTGCGTGTTCGAAAACGATGTCGAGGCGCTGCTGCAGCTGCGCTGCTTCATGGATTTCCTGCCGGCATCCAACCGGGAGATGCCGCCGGTGCGCCCGACACGCGACCCTGTCGAGCGCGCCGAGTCCTCGCTCGACACCCTGGTGCCCGACAATCCGAACCGGCCCTACGACATGCGGGAACTGATCCTGAAGGTGCTGGACGAGGAGGATTTCTTCGAGATCCAGCCCGACTTCGCCGGCAACATCGTGATCGGCCTCGGCAGGATCGAGGGGTCGACTGTCGGAATTGTCGCCAACCAGCCGCTGGTGCTGGCAGGCTGCCTCGACATCGATTCCTCGCGCAAGGCGGCGCGATTCGTCCGCTTCTGCGACTGCTTCAACATCCCGATCGTTACCTTCGTCGACGTTCCGGGCTTCCTGCCGGGAACCGCGCAGGAATACGGCGGCATCATCAAGCACGGGGCGAAACTGCTGTTCGCCTATGCCGAAGCGACCACGCCCAAGGTCACGGTGATTACCCGGAAGGCCTACGGCGGCGCCTACGACGTGATGAGTTCGAAACACCTGCGGGGTGACGTCAACTTTGCCTGGCCGTCTGCCGAGATCGCGGTGATGGGGCCGAAGGGTGCGGTGGAGATCATCTTCCGCGGTTCGCTCGAGGATCCTGAGCGTATTGCGGCGCTGACCGAAGAGTACCGCGAGACATTTGCCAACCCGTTTGCCGCCGGCGCCCGCGGCTATATCGACGACATCATCATGCCGCGCAACACGCGCCGCCGAATCGCGCGATCACTTGCGATGCTGCGCGGAAAGAAACGCGAGAATCCGTGGCGAAAACACGATAATATCCCGCTGTGATCCACCGGCCCGAGAGGTTCGTCTTGCGGAAATCGGTCGCCATGGCGGTCTTCGTTGCCGCCCTGCCGCTGGCGGTTCCGGTGCTGGGCGACCAGCCGGGGGCAAGCGGGCACGGCGGGGCACGCACCTTCAGTGCCTGCGGCGTACTGGTGATCGATGAGGCCGGACGTGTCCGCACCCTGTGGGCGGACCTTGAGGAACGTCGCCGTGTCGGGAACCTGCAGCAGACGGCAGGGAACCGGGCGGAACGCTTGCAGTCACGCAAACCCGACAGGTAGCATCCGCGTGGCCAACGCCGTCGGGGAACACCGGATGCCAGAACTGCACGTCCAGGGACAGCAGGTACGATATACTGCCAGCGACATGACGCCTCCGTGGCGCAGCGGCGACACCGCGCTCGTGTTCATCCACGGCGTCGGGGCGGACCGCGATATCTGGTGCGAGTGGCTGCCTCATCTTGCCGGGCTGTTTCCGGTGATCCGGCTCGACCTGCCGGGGCATGGCGGCTCGGCGCCGTGGCGGAGTGACCAGGCGCTGTCGCTTGATTTCTACGTTGATCTGGTTCGTGGCGTTGCCGAGGCAGAGGGGGCGAAGCACCTGGTGCTGGTCGGTGAATCGATGGGGGGAACCATCGCGCTGTGCGCCGCCGCCGCGCTGGGGCAGCGGGTGCGCGCCGTGGCCACCTGTTCAACCGCCCATCGCGGCGGCACCCTGCGGCATGTCGCCGACTGGCGCCTGGCGATGGAACGCGACGGGTTCGAGGCCTGGTCGCGCGACATGCTCGAGAAGCGGTTTCTGCCGGGCAGCATTCCGGCTCCTGTGCGGACGTGGTTTCACGAGGTGCAGTGCACCAGTGACCCCGAGACCATCCTCGCCATGGCGACGGTGCTGGTCGGCGCCGACCTGACAGGCCGGCTCGATGCGGTCAGCGCACCGGTGCTGTTGATGCAACCGGATGCGAGCCCGTTCATTCCGCTTGCGATTCCGGCGGAACTCAAGGATCTGCTGCCGAACGGGCGATTGATGGTCATCGCCTCGTCGCGGCACGGCATTGCCTGTTCCCATGCCCGGGAATGCGCCGAGGCGACCCGGGCCTTTCTGGCTGAACATGGCATGGGATAGGGGGCGATTCGAATCTCGCCGCAATCACACCGCAATGGACGAGGAGCATGCGACATGAGCATTCACAACAGCCTGGTTCTGGTATCGGACAGCGAAGCGGAAGCGGCCGTCGAGACCGCGTTCCTGCTTGCCGAGCAGGCGCAGGGGCACGTGACCGGGGTTCATGTCACTGGAGACTCGGTGCTCAACATGCCACCGATCATCGAGGGGATGACCGAGCGCCAGATCATGCGTGAGTTCGAGGGCATGCGTGACCGTCTCAGCGGCCTGGAAGGTGATGCCCAGCGCCTGTTCGACGAGGTGGCGTCCCGCCACTCGGCAGCCCGGGTCAACGAGGCGGCGCCGGGACAGGGGGTGACGGCGAGCTGGCTGGTGCTGGCCGGCCGGGCTGACCGGGTACTGTCCGAACGCGCCCGGGTCTTTGACCTGCTGATCAGCGGAGTGGCCGGGACCACGGCGGGTGAATCGACACTGTCTGTCCTCGAACACGCGGTTTTCGATGCCGGTCGCCCGGTCCTGGTGGTGCCGCGAACCATCCCCAAGAGCATCGGGTCGACGATCATGATCGGCTGGAACCGGGCGGCCAACGCGGCCCGGGCGGTGATGGCGGCCATGCCGATGCTCAAGTCCGCGAAGCGTGTGGTGATCGGGTACGTGGATACCGGTGCAAAGTCCGGCCCTTCGGCCGAGGACCTTGCATCGAGCCTGTCGTGGCACGGGATCACGGCCGAAGTTCGCACCATCTCGGCCGGCGGCGCCCCGGTCTCCGACCTCCTGATGAGCGAAGCCGCCGACATCGGCGCCGACCTGGTGGTGATGGGGGCGTATTCGCACAGCCGGATGCGGGAATTCGTCCTCGGCGGCGTGACCCGCCAGGCGCTGCGCCGCGTGGTCACGCCGATCATGCTGATGCACTGACCGGCCGGAGCAACCGGCCGTCCGGAGGCAATCTCCTACGGGATCGCGCCGCGCGCCAGCGCGTCGGCCTGTTCGTTTTCCGGGTGGCCGGAGTGGCCCTTGACCCAGTGCCACCTGACGTCGTGGGGCAGGGCGGCCTTCTGCAGCCGGCGCCAGAGTTCAGCGTTCCTGACCGGTGTGCCGGCCGCCGTGATCCAGCCGCGGCGTTCCCAGTTCCTGATCCAGCTGGTGATCCCGGTGCGCAGGTACGTGCTGTCGGTGTGCAGGTCGACGCTGACCGGTCGCGTGAGCGTCTCCAGCGCGTGGATTGCGGCCATCAGCTCCATGCGGTTGTTGGTAGTATCAGGGTCGCCGCCGGAGATCTCCCTGCGATGCGATCCCCAGGCCAGCACCGCTCCCCAGCCGCCCGGACCGGGGTTACCGCTGCACGCGCCGTCGGTATAGATCTGCACCCGCGTCATCACCCGCCCCACATGCCAGATGCCGGCGGATCGGTCAAACCGCTCCGCGCGGGGAGATGAACGGACGTCCGGACCGAAACCATCAGTCGCATCGAGGCTGTACGGATGCGCCACGACGGGCCCTGCACCGGCATCGGAAACTGTTTCCTCAAGCTCATGGGCTGGATGCGCGAGCAGGGTGTCGCGCCGGATCACGTCTTCAGCCTGTCGCACGACAATCCGCGCTTCGTCGCGCCGGGGATCCTGCGTTCGGATGCCCGTGTCGAGATCGACCCGGACACGGTGCCGGTCGGCGGGCTGTCCGCCGGTATCGATCGCCTCACCGTGCCCGCCGGCCGCTACGCGGTGCCGGTGCATCGCCGACCCCCATGAGAGGGTATGGGTATCGCCAGCAGCTGCGCATCCCGCTTGTCGCGTCCGACGGGTAGCACCGGGTTTGCGCGTCGGCCGACGTGCAGATCACGGTTCCGGCCTCGGACTGGTGCCGCAGATGATTGACGACACTCTGATCCGGCGTGACCCGGCGGTTGTCGGGCACCGCGTGCGAGAATGGACGGGTGAGCCCGTGCCCGTGTCCTGATACGGCGTCAGGCCAACACGTCGCTCAACTCGCGAAACCTCCCCGTCGTGCGTGCCGAATTCCTTCCCCGGATCGAACGACGGCGCGTGATCATGGCAGGTGTCGGTGGCGGGCGTGCCCGGTTTCGCTGACTGGTGTCCGGCTGCCGGCGGTACTCCGGGGTCGGCATCGAGTGCGAAGCCAGGGTCCCGAATTTTGCAACATGCTTCCCGGATCGGGTGTTGCCTCCTCAAGCGCCCTGTCTTCTTCCGAGTGCGGCTTACCGCCGGGGGGAAAACCTCAGCGACAGACAGGACATGCCGCCATCGAGCTTTGCCGCTTCCGTGTTTCGGACAGGTCTCAGGTTGTATCCGCGTGAGACGAGATGCTCGGCGGTCTTCGGGAAGCCATCCGGGACCAGCACCAGATCATTGAACCTGACGATGTTTGCGGATGCGTCTTCGCCTTCGGCGGTATGGATGATCCGGTAGCCCTTGAAGCAGCCGGATGCGGAGAGCCGTGGCGTGGCCAGAATGGTTTCCTCGTCGAGAATCGCGCAATCGGTCTTGAAGTGCAGGACGCCACGCGGCGTTGACACCTCGCGCACTGTATATCCCCAGGCGTCCACGATGCTTCTCAGAGCGTCGATGCCGTCACGACTGGTGCGCGCGGAGCGTCCGACCAGGATTTCTCTTTCGGTCACCAGAATATCACCGCCTTCGATGAACCCGGGCGCCTCAATGGACCGGATGTCCTCGTAATGCTTCGTGAGGTGAGGTGCGATGGCCTGGGCCTCGCCGAGTCGCGACGGTGCGCCAGGGCGCATCACGACCGCACCCTCGGGCAGACACAGGGCCGTGTCCTCGACGAAGACCGAGTCGGGGAATGCCTCGAGAGGAGGCAGGACCTCGACGACCGCTCCGGTTGATCGAAGCGCGTCTACATAGTCCGCATGGTGTTGCTTGAACGAGCAGTGATCCGGCACTCCCGTATCAGCTGCGCGCAAACCAGCCACGACAGTCGTGGCGGGCCTGCGCGCGATCGCATGGGTAAAGCTGCAGGACCGATTTGCCATTCGTGAACTTGGGAAGTACCGAATTCCGAACGATCAGGATAGCTGGCATCGACCGTCAGTCAAAGGCGATGGAATATGAGGGGAGCGGGTGGCTCCATCCGATGGTTTGACACTGTGCCGAGAGGCCACGTGCTCGCGCACCGCTGTCTTGCGCCGCTCCGCCCGGCTCAATAACGCGACTTCGCGCAACAGGAGAACCCGACCCGCGATCAGCTCCCGGATCCCCTGCAGCTTCAGCAATCCCTTTATCGCATTGCGCAGCCTGGTGCGTTCTTTCACGAGCGTTCCCGGTTGCGAAGAAGAAGTGTGGCATCCTGCTCTTCCTCCGTCGGATCCGAACCACAGACAGAGCCAGAGCCTCCTCCTCGCCCCGGGTTCCACGCCCGCAGTGCACGAACCATCCGTTGCGCGTCGATCCTGTCGGTCTTCGCATGCTTCACCTTGCGAACCACCTCGAGGCTCGCGGGATCACGGACCAGGACATCGATCTGCGACGCCTGCATGCCGAGCCACCGGGCCAGCCAGAAGCCCTTTCATGATGGCCGGTCAGCGTCCCCCCCACCGATCTCGGCCCGTAATCCTGCAAGCATCTCATTGAGAAAATGAACTGTCGCTCGCTCCCTCCGCTGGGTTTGCGTCACGGGGTCCGATTTCGGCCTCGCGCTCATTTCAGGCGATCCACCACCAGCTTCTGGAAGCTGCGCACGGAGTTTTCCCACACCGGAGAGAGCACCCCGCCACCTGCGGCGTCGGAAGCGCGTCCCTTCTGGAGCCGTTCGCACATGTCCCGGTCCTCGGTATGCACGTCGCGCCAGAACTTCGCGATGCGCTCGGTGAGTTCGGTCGGTGCAGGGTCGTGGCCGAGGCGGTATATCGCGCGGCGCTGGAGCGTCCGGTCCGGTGCCACCGGGATATCCAGATGTACGCCGACTTGATCGGGGAGGTAGAGCCCGAAGCCGAAGTTGGGGAACAGCGTGAGATAGCGGGAATCCGCCGACAACGTGTCTTCCCGTTTCGCCTTCCGGGAGACGTCCACCGCGCATCCCAGACACCCCGGATCGTCGATCGTGTAATGGTCGGTGAGCGGCTGCTCGGTGGTCGTCTGGTGTACGAACTGGACGTGGTAGGGCTCGATGAAGTTCTCGATCAGGAGCTTCCAGTTCGCCGCCACCTCACCCAGGTCGATGGTGACCAGGGGGTTGAGTTCGCTCAGGTCGACCCCGTCGAGCCGCGCGATCAGCGGGGCAATGAAATTCTCGAACGGAGGTGCGTCGCCGCTCAGGTTGACGAAAATCCAGTCGTGCCAGGTCTCCGATCTGACCGGAACCAGCCCGTGCCGCTCGCGATCGAAGCCTTCCGGCAAGGCGCCCAGGTCGCGCCCCCCGAAATAGGGTGCGAGCCGCAGCGCGCCGTCCAGACCGTAAGTCCAGGAGTGGTAGGGGCAGCGGATCTTCGATCCCAGATTGCCGGGCCGGTCGACGAGCTTGAGGCTTCGGTGCCGGCACACGTTGTGAAAGGCGCGAACCTGTTGCCCGGCGTTTCGAACCAGGAGCACCGGCCTGCCCCCGACGGTGACCGGCAAGACGTCGCCGGTCTCGGCAAGTTCGTGCGCGAAGCCCGCGAACACCCAGGACCGGGCGAACAATCGCTCGTTCTCGAGCGCGAAAAACGCTTCGCTCGTGTAGGCTGCGGCCGGCAGCCCCTGAGCCACCGGTCCCGGGGCCTCGAAAGCGGCCAGCGCTTCCTTGCCCAGGATCGATTTCAACGACAGCCTCATCGCGGTCTCCCGGGAGCGTCCTGCCGATCAGGGCACGTGGCGCTTGAGGAGGAACTGGTTCTTGAACATGCCGAGTCGGGTCATGACCTCGACATGCGCGATATCCGAATGGCCGTGAATGTGCTCGTTGAGGAATGATGCGAACTCGGCTTCCTCGTCGCACACGATCTCGACAAGCAGGTCGTAGCGGCCGCTTACCCACATGACGTAGACCACGGCAGGATTGGGGTCGAGCCGCTCCGCGACAGCCCCGGGAGCGACGCCCGACGCAGTCTTGACGCCCAGCATCGCGTTGGTCTCGTAGTCGACGGCCACCGGGTCCACCAGGGCCACGATGCGAAGCATGCCGGCCTCGCGCATCCGGGCGACCCGGTTGCGGACGGTTCCGCCCGATACGCCCAGCTCCTGCCCGATGACGTCGTAGGCCGCCCGCCCGTCCTCTCGCAGACGCCGAACGATCTCCTGATTGAGGTCGTCGAACGGAGACGACAGCGGCGAGACGCTGTCCGCGATTTCGACCATGCCTTGCCGGTTCACCGCTCGCAACGGCTTCACTCCGGTCGCCGGTTCAGATCGTGGCGCACCTGCATGCGGTCCATGTTCCCTATTGTCATTTCCGCACTATCATGTCCATGATCTTCAGAATCAGAAAAGAATGTCAATATTAATTTGATATCAACAGCCCAACAACGTCCAAGAGTGCGGATTTTACCGCCGGACCGATCGAATCGAAGCGAGGGGAGCCAATCGATGACCGCGACTCAATCGACGATGGCTGGGGCACTTCCCGACATCGAGCGCGTTCGCGAAGAGCATGCGAAGCTCGAAGAAGCGGGCGTCCGCTACGTTTTCTCCTGCTGGATCGACATGCACGGTCTGCCGAAGACCAAGCCGATCCCGCTCAGCGATTTCGAGAACCTGTGCATGGGCAAGGGACCGCAATTCGCGGTGCACTCGGTCTCTTTCGTGCCGGAGCTTGGGCCGGCGGATTCGGACCAGATCCCGATCCCCGATCTCGACTCGCTGATCATCTGCCCCTGGGACCGCAGCTGCGCGTGGATGTTCGCCGATCTGTGGTGGGAGAATGCGCCATACAATCTCTGTCCCCGCCAGACGCTGAAGAGGGCGGTGCGCGACACCGCGGCGAAGGGATATACGGGTTTCGCGGGAATCGAGCCGGAGTTCATCGTGATGCGCTGGCGCGACGGCCGGCCGGTCAAGGCGTTCGACGACGATCCGTTGCCGGGCGAGGGCGTGCGGCCGCGGCGTCAGGCATTCGGCTACGACATCGAGTACACCATCGATTCCATGGGTTTCCTCGGCCCGGTCATCGACATCCTCGTGGAACTCGGCTGGGGGCTGAAGGATGTGGTCTGCGAAGGCAGCTATTCACAGATCGAACTCGATTTCGGATACACCGATCTCGTCGGGATGGCCGACCGGCTGGTTTTCCTGCGCGTGCTGTTGAAGGAAGTCGCCAAGCAGCGGGACTTGTTCGTCACCTATATGCCCAAGCCCGCGATCGGAGATTGGCGCTCAGGCGCGCACATCAACTATTCGATGCAGCGGGTCGACGCTTCGGGGGCCAATTTCTTCGAGGCCAACGGTGACTGGGCGCCCGCCGCCTACCATGCGGTCGGCGGCCTGCTGCGACACGGCGCGGCGCTGACCGCGATCACCGCCTGTACGGTCAACTCCTATAACGGCCTGGTGGCCCGCGTCCCCGGGTTCGAGGGCGGCGTTTACACCTGGGCCCCGACCCACATGACCTACGGCAACAACAACCGTTCGGCCATGCTGCGCCTGCCGCAGAACCGGTTCTGCATCGAGAACCGGGCAACCGATCTGTGCATGAACCCGTATCTGGCGCTCGCGATGACGACCGCGTCGGCCGTCGACGGCGTGACCGGAGAAATCGATCCCGGCCCGCCTCTGAACAAGGATCTCTACTCACTCTCGGATGAAGAAATCCTCGCCCACGGCGGGCAGCGGCTGCCGCGAAACCTGCTGGAGGCGACCGAGAAGCTCAACGAAGACCCGCTTGCGGCGGAGGTGCTTGGCCCGGCGCTGCTGAAGTCCTGGTCGGAGTACAAGTTCAACGAATGGGAGCGCTATCACCAGGCGGTGACCGACTGGGAAGTGCAGGAATACTTGCGACTCTATTGAACGACGCGGAGGGTCGCGCGAATTGACCCGGGACTACGAGGTCTTCGAACTCGGCGCAGTGACCCTGCAATCGGGCGTCACGCTGCCGGATGCGAGGCTCGCCTACAAGACGTACGGTACGCTCAACGCGCGCGCCGACAACGCGATCGTCATGCCCACCTTCTATACCGGTACGCATGTTCGCAATGAGAGCTATCTGCGGAGGGTGCGGGCGCTCGATCCGTCGCGCTACTACATCGTTTCGATCAACATGTTCGGCAACGGTCTCTCCTCGTCGCCGAGCACGACCGCGCCGCCCTTCGACGGGCCGCGCTTCCCCATCGTCACACTCTACGACAACATCGCCTGCCAGCACCGGCTGATCACCGAAGAACTCGGCGTGACCCGCGTCGCGCTCGTTCTCGGGTGGTCGATGGCCGGATGCCAGGCGTATCAGTGGGGCGCACAGTTTCCGGACATGGTGGGCGCCATCCTGCCCTTCTGCGCCTCGGCGCGTACCTCACCGCACAACAAGGTATTTCTCGAAGGGCCGAAGGCGGCGCTCATGGCCGACGACGCATTCTCGGGCGGCGACTATGACTCGCCGCCCGACAAGGGCCTCAGGGCCTTCGGACGGGTTTACGCGGGGTGGGCGTACTCGCAGACCTTCTTTCGCGAACGGCTCCACCGCGAGCTCGGTATCGAGACCTGGGAAGAGTTGCTGCTCGACTGGGAGCAGGACCATCTCGGGTGGGACGCGAACGACCTTCTGGCCAAGATCCGGACCTGGCAGCTGGGAGATATCAGCGCCAACGCGCGCTACGGGGGAGATTTCGAATGCGCGCTCCGCGCCATCCGTGCCCGGGCGATCCTCGTCCCGTGCACGACGGATCTCTATTTCCGGCCGGAGGACAATGCCCTTGAGGCGGCGCACATGCCGAACGCCGATCTTCGAAGCTACGACTCGGTCTGGGGCCATTGCGTTGCGTCGCCAAACCGGCGGGACAGCCGCTTCATGGATTTTCTGGACACCTGTGTCGCCGAGCTGTTGGCGGGTTGAAACGGTCGCGGTGTCGAATTTCGGAGACCCGACCGGGTCCGTCAGACATGCAATCGGGACAGGACGGAGCCTCTGAGCAAACGGGCACACGGATCCGTACAAGGCGGTTCGACGGGAGAAAGCCGTGGAACGGCATCGCGGAGAAGCGAGGCCGAACCATTCGAAGAAGGCGATGGACACCCGCAGGAGCGCGCGGGGCTGTTCCTGAGCCGCCGTGACCTGCTCGACCGCCGGGCGTTCGAGACCGGCACGCGCCATGCGGGCTCCACCCTACCCTGCCTGTGGTTCCGCCAGGAAGGTATCGAGCTTCCCTTCCGGTCTCTTCCGACCGGAGTTTACGGATGGCGGGTTGTCTGGAAGCTGCAGCTATTCAACACCATCCGCCAGATCCTGACCAACCCGATTTACGCGGGAGCCTGGGCCTGCGGGCGCAAGACCCGGCGCACGATCATCCAGGATGGACGCAGATGGGTGGTGCATGAGGTTCGACGTACTCCTGACGACAGGAAGGTCTTGATCCGTGACTATCACGAGGGATGCATCGACCGGAACGCATACGAAAGGAACCGTGATCTGATTGCTGCCAATGAGCCGACCCTCAGGGGAGCGACGCGCAACGGTGGTGCGCTTCCGGCGGCCAGTTGAGATGCGGGCGCTGCACCCACAAGCTCCAGGTTGTCCACTCGGGGAGCAGCAGGGCCGGCCGCTGTCTCTACCAGGGCAGGCACGCGCACACGAACGGCACGACGTGCATCTCCTTCGGCGCTGCGGATGTTGACGAGGCTGTCGCCGCCGTGGTCCTCCAGGCCGTCCAGCCCCTGGGAGTGGAAGCCGCGCTCCACGCCACCGGAGAGCATGGCAAGGAAGCGGCCGAGCGCGTCCGGCTGGCGGAGCTGGCGTTCGAGGAGGCTCGGTTCAGGGCCAATCAGGCGCGGGCACGGTTCGAAGTGGTCGATCCGCATCACCGGAACGTGATCGGCAATCTGTCACAGGCAGGGGAAGACCGTTTCGAGGTCGTGCGCGAGAGGGAAAGACTGCTCGAGGCCGCACGTTCGCGGTTTCACCGTCAGGACCTCACTGCCGACGAGCGTGCCTCATACGGAGAACAGGCCGTTGGCAGCATGCGCGTCAGGACACGGTGATATACCGATACTGTGAACAGTCATGAGCCTGGCGCCCGCACGGTCATTCTGTCTGTCCTGCCCTGCTACAGTCCGTAGGCGCCGGCCCCACGCACCTGCTGGTGCGCGCGCAGTTTCTTCAGGTATTCCATCGGGTCCTTGGGCCGGACCAGGGCCCCGGGCGGGTGGTTGAGCCAGTCGTAGAGCCGGGTGAGCAGGAACCGGATGGCGGCCCCCCGGCAGAGCGCCGGCAGCGCGGAGCACTCGGCTTCATCGAGGGGCCGGACGGCCTGGTAGGCCGAGACGAGCAGCCGCGCCTTGGTCACGTTGAAACTGCCGTCATTCTCGAAGCACCAGGCGTTCAGGCAGACTGCGAGATCGTAGGCCAGGAAATCGTTGCACGCGAAGTAGAAGTCGATGATCCCGGAAACGTCGTGGCCAAGGAAAAAGACATTGTCAGGGAACAGGTCCGCGTGGATGACACCATGTGGCAGGGACCGGGGCCAGTGGGCTTCCAGCCAGCGCAGTTCAACGTTGAGTTCGTTGAACAGGCCGATATAGATCTCCCGGTCCTCGAGCTGACACGACGCCAGCAGCGGTCTCCACGCGTCAAGCGAGAGCGCGTTGATCCGGGTCCGGCCAAAGCCGCCACCGGAGAGGTGCAGCCGGGCCAGCGCGGTGCCCAGCGACCGGCAGTGTTCGGGCGCGATCCGCCGTGGCCAGACACCTTCAAGGAAGGTGACCATGGCCGCAGGGCGGCCGTTCAGCTGACGGAGCGTGATGCCGTCGCGCCCGGCAACCGGTGTCGGACAGGACAGGCCGCGGCCGGACAGGTGGCGCATCAGTTCGAGAAAGAACGGCAGGTCGTCCGGGTTCACCCGCTTCTCATAAAGGGTCAGGATCCAGCTTCCCGCGGTGGTGCGGACCAGGAAGTTGGAGTTCTCCACACCCTCGGCAATGCCGGAAAACGACGTTAGCGTGCCGATGTCGTAGTCACGAAGGAACCCGTCGAGATCCTCGTCGCCGACCTGAGTGTAGACGGCCACGACGAAGCCCGGGTCAGGCCTCGAGCCCGCGTGGCAGTCTGAACCGGGCGTCTTCCCGCGTGATCTCGACCTCTTCCACCATCAACTCCCGGCTTTCGCCGCAGGCATCGATCAACTGCCTGACCAGGATGTCCGGAGCCGAGGCTCCGGCTGTAATCCCGACCACTGCCTTGTCCCTGAGCCAGTCGGGGTCGAGTTCGCCGGCATCCGACAGCAGCAGTGCGTCCGGACAGCCGTTTGCCTGCGCGACTTCCACCAACCGCCTCGAGTTGGAGGAGTTGGATGCTCCGATCACGATCAGCCCGTCGCAATCGGGCGCGATGGTCTTCACGGCGTTTTGCCGGTTGGTGGTCGCATAGCAGATGTCGCGTTCCGCCATCCCAAGGACCTCGGGGAACCGTTGTTTTAGCGCCGCGACAATGGTTGCCGTGTCATCCACCGACAGGGTGGTCTGGGTGATGTAGGCGAGCGGCTGGTCAGCGGGGAAGTCGAGTGCCATGACATCCTCGACCGACTCGACCAGCGCGATCCTGTCGGACGGCAGCTGCCCCAGGGTGCCGACGACTTCGGGGTGACCGGCATGGCCGATCAGGATCACCATCCGTTCGGCAACGCTGTAGCGCGCGGCACTCTTGTGCACCTTGGTCACCAGCGGACAGGTTGCATCGAAGTACACCAGGTCGCGACGCTCGGCCTCCATTGTGACCGCCTGGGGAATTCCGTGGGCGGAAAACACCACCGGGCGGTCGTCGGGAACCTCGTCGAGCTCCGTCACGAAGATGGCGCCTCTCGCCTCGAGATCGCGCACGACGTGCTGGTTGTGGACGATCTGGTGGCGGACATAGACCGGCGCACCGTATTTCTCGAGGCAGGTCTCGACGATCTGTATGGCACGCGTGACACCGGCGCAGAAACCGCGCGGGGCCGCGAGACGGATGGCAAGCGGGGGCTGCGTCATGGGCCTGGCCGTGCTGGTCGAGCGACGGACGTCAGTATGCACATACACCGCCGCCGTGGCCAGTTCGCAGGCACCATGCGTCACTGCAGACCGCTTTGCACGTGCCGGGGCAAACAGCTAGGGTCTGGCGCGTCGACGTTCTGCGGGTGGTGTTCATGAAACTGCGAGTCGTGGTGCCGGTGACCGCATTGCTGCTGTTCGGTTGTGCGACCGAAGAGATCCCCGAACCCTGCCCCCCGGTCGGGCTGGTGGACGGTCTTGCGCGGGTGACCGCATTCGAGCCCGAGACGTCCGTGGACCCTGACCGAAAGCTGTGGTCGGCCTACCTTGCGGACCTGCGCTCGGAGTGCACGCTCGGAAGCCGGGGCATGTCGATGACCGTCGGGTTCCTGGTGCTCGCTGAACGCGGGCCCGCCAATGTTGACGCGATTGCACGGCAGCCATTCTTCGTCGCCGTGACCGGTCCAGGCGGCCGGATCATTGCCAAGCAGGAATTCGCGCTTGAACTGACCTTCGAGGGCGAGGCCCGCCGGGTCATCCACCAGGAAGTGATCGAGCCGTTCCTGCCCGGGACCGACCAGCCCTGGCTGGACTACCGGATCCTGGTCGGCTTCCAGCTGTCAGAGGCACAGGTGATGCACAACCGACGCGGCGCACAGCCCCGGTCCTAGCGCGGTAGCCGGGGTTTCCTGGCGATGACATCGGGAAGCAGTGCCCGCGCCCGCGCCACCCAGTCGCACAGGGCCGGGCGCGTCTCGCGCGGGTCGATCATGTCGTGAATGGCCAGGGATTCGGCGCGTGGCACCGCGGAGTACCGGTGTGCCATCGCCGCCTCGAGCTCGGCTCTCCGGCGTTCCGGATCTGGATGGGCGTCGATCTCGCGGCCGAAGGCCACGGCGACACCGCCCTCGACCGGGACGGCACCCATCTCCGCCGACGGCCAGGCGAGCACGTAGGCCCCCGGGCCGTAATGCGCCACGGCCGCCACTCCGAATGACCGGCGCACGATCACCGAGGCCCACGGCACCGTGCAGTCGGCGGCAGCGAGGACGAGATCGGTTCCGTGGCGGATGGTTGCCGCCTTTTCCGCCTCGGCACCGATCATGAACCCGGGCTCGTCGACGAAGGTGACGATCGGCAGGTTGAAGGTCTGGCAGGTCTGGATGAACCGCCGGACCTTCTGCGATCCCTCGGCGGTCATGGCACCGGCATAGTGTCGGCAGTCGTTGGCGAAGAGACCGACCGGCTGGCCGTCGAGTCGCGCCAGGCAGGTAATCTGTCCCCTGGCATGGCTTCGCGCGAGTTCGAAAACCGAATCGCGATCGACGACCAGCGAAATGATGCGGCGCATGTCGTAGACCTTGCGACGGTCTTCCGGCACCATGTCGACGAGGGCCTGCTCGCGACGGTCGACCGGATCCGGGGACGGGACGGCGGCGGAAATCTCCCAGGCGTTGGTCGGCATGTAGGACAAGAAGTGGCGGATCTGGCTGAACGCGCCCTGCTCGTCCTCAGCGACATTGTCGACAACGCCGTTGCGTGCGTGCACGCCTGCCCCGCCCATTTCCTCCTTGGAGATCGCCTGCCCCAGGGCCCGTTCCACCACCTTGGGTCCGGCGACCAGCACCTGCGACCCGGTGCGGGTCATGACCGAAAAATGTGATGCGACCAGCCTGGCGGCCGGCAGACCCGCAACCGGCCCGAGTGCCGCGGCCGCCACCGGGACCGCACGCATGGTCCGGGCGACCGACTGGAACCGGGGCGGGTGAAACACTGGGGAGCCAACCGGGGCGCCACCCTTGCCGCCGGCACCTGTCACGCTGCCGCCCCCGCCCTCGTGCAGCCGCACAAGCGGCACCAGGTACTGCAGCGCCAGTTCCTCGGTGTAAATGCTCTTGCGCAGGCCGGCCTCGTTGGGCGAGCCGCCGCGCAGCGTGAAGTCCTCGCCGCCGATCACGCAGGAACGGCCATCGATGCGTCCGAAACCGAGAACGAAGTTTGCCGGCGAGAACGCGACGATCTCGCCCGCCTCGTTACGCTCGACACCGCCAGCACCTGGACCGATCTCGCGAAAGCTCGCCTCGTCCAGCACGCCGTCGATCCGTTCGCGAATGGTCAGCCGACCCTTCGCATGCTGGCGCGCCACGTTCTCCCTGCCGCCCTGCTCCCCGGCGATCGCAAGCTTGTACCGAAGTTCGGCGAGTTGACGTTCCCAGGCCACGGGTGGTCTCCGCAATGGTGAGGCTGCGGGATTCTATGCGCGCCGGCGCGGCGACGGAAGGCTCGCGGTACCCGTGGGGGCGGACAGCGCGGGTGATCTGCGAGACAATGGGCCCAGCCGTATCACAGGTCGGGAGAACCGCAGCCATGGCAGAACTCGAGGGCAGAACCGCCGTCATCACCGGAGGGGCGAGCGGCATCGGGGCGGAGACGGCGCGGCTGTTCGTCGCCGAGGGCGCGCGGGTGGTGATCGCCGACATGCAGGACGAGCGCGGCGAGGCGCTGGCACGCGAACTAGGACCGCGGGCCTTCTTCTCGAGTTGCGAGGTCCGGTCCGAGGAGCAGGTGAAGGCGGCCGTCGACCTGGCGCTCGACCGCTGGGGCCGGCTCGACTGCATGTTCAACAACGCTGGGTTCGGCGGCGTGCTCGGTCCGATCGATGCGATCCCGGCCGACGCCTTCGACCTGACCTTCTCCGTGCTGGTTCGCGGAGTCTTCCTCGGCATGAAGCACGCGATCCCGGCGATGAAGGCGCAGGGCAGCGGCAGCATCGTGAACACCGGCAGTATCGCCGGGATTACCGCCGGGCGCGGACCGCAGGTCTACTCGGCCGCCAAGGCGGCTGTCATCCACCTCTCGAAGGTCTCGGCGATGGAACTGGGCGAGTACTCCATCCGGGTCAACTGTGTCTGTCCCGGCTACATCGCAACTCCGCTGGCGGCCAACACGGTAGGCAGGCCGGACAGTCTGATCGAGGACCAGGTGGATGATTTCGCCCGCCGGCAACCGATCCCGCGTGCCGGCAGGCCGCGTGATATCGCCGAGGCGGTCCTCTACCTCGCGAGCGACCGGTCGAGCTTCGTGACCGGCCAGGCCATCACCGTGGATGGCGGAGCCGCGACCGGCGTGCCGTGGAGCGAGCAGAAGCCCTTCTACAGGGAGTTCCGACCGATCCGGGTCTATCATCCGGACCGGCGATGACGTCGCAAACACCGTACTGCGCAGGGAACAGGCCATGACGACTCAGGTCACGGAATGCCGCATCGGTGTCGATGTCGGCGGCACCTTTACCGATGTCGTCGTCGACTGCAGGGGTGCGCACACCATCACCAAGGTGCCGACAACGCCGTCCGCACCCGAGACCGGGGTGATACAGGGGATCGTGGCGGCGCTCGGGCGCGCCGGACTCGAACCCGCGCAGGTCGGCCTCGTCATCCACGGCACCACGCTTGCCACCAACGCGCTGATCGAACGCAAGGGTGCGCGGACCGCGCTGCTAACGACCGAGGGGTTTCGCGACTCGATCGAGATGGCCTACGAGCACCGCTTCGAACAGTACGACCTCGCGATGGAACGCCCGGAACCGCTGGTGCCCCGGGAACTGCGACTGGGCGTGCCGGAACGGCTGGCGGCCGACGGGACGGTGTTGCTGGAACTCGACGAAGAGGCGGTCCGCGAACGGGCCGCCACCTTCCGGGCCGAACGGGTCGAGGCGGTTGCCGTCGGCTTCCTGCACTCCTATCTGGACGCGGGTCACGAACGTCGCGCCGCGGCCATCCTGGAGCAGGAACTGCCCGGTGTGAGCATCTGCCTGTCGTCGGAGGTCTCGCCCGAGATCCGCGAGTACGACCGGCTGTCGACCACGGTTGCCAATGCCTATGTCCGTCCCCTGATCGCCGGCTATGTCGGTCGCCTCGAGACCTCCCTGCGCGAGCACGGTCTCGCCTGTCCGCTGCTGCTGACCATGTCTACCGGCGCGGTCACCACGGTCGGGACAGCCCGGCGGTTTCCGATCCGGCTGGTTGAATCGGGGCCGGCCGGCGGCGCCGTGCTGGCACGCACCATTGCCGCCCAGCATGGTCTGGCAAGCGCGCTTTCCTTCGACATGGGCGGCACCACGGCCAAGATCTGCCTGATCGACGACTACCGACCGCAGCTCTCGCGACAGTTCGAGGTAGCACGGCACTACCGGTTCCTCAGGGGAAGCGGTCTGCCGTTGAGGATACCGGCCATCGAAATGGTCGAGATCGGTGCGGGTGGCGGCTCAATCGCGCGTGTGGATGCGCTCGGGCGAATCGTTGTCGGCCCCGAAAGTGCCGGTGCCGAGCCGGGTCCGGCGTGCTACGGCCGCGGCAGCGGTCGGGCGACGGTGACCGACGCCGACCTGCTGCTCGGGCGCATCGATGCCGACAGGTTCGCCGGCGGAACCATGGCACTGGATACCGGCGCTGCGAGACGGTCGGTCGAGCGGGAGGTCGCGGCGGGTTTCGGGATGACCGGGGAGGTGGCTGCCGCGGGGATCAGCGAGATCGTCGACGAGACCATGGCCAATGCCGCCCGCGTTCACGCGATCGAGAGCGGCAAGCCACTTGCCGGCCGCGCGCTGATCGCGTTTGGCGGCGCGGCGCCGCTGCATGCGGCCCGCCTGGCCGTGAAGATCGGGATCGAGACCGTCATCGTGCCCTCGGGCGCAGGGGTCGGGTCGGCCATCGGGTTCCTGTCGGCACCGATCGCCTACGAGGTGGTGCGTTCGCTCTTCGTCCCCCTCGACAGGCTCTCGCCGGCCCGGGTCGACGCCCTGTTCGACGACATGCGCCGCGAGGCGCAGGCCGTGGTCGGCCTCGGTGCTCCGGGAGCCGAGCTGATCGAGACCAGGACCGGCTACATGCGCTACCGCGGCCAGGGTCACGAGATCGCAGTGGACCTGCCGGAACGACCGGACGCCGGGGATTGTCGCAGGCGGTTTGATGCCGCCTACCGACGGCTGTACGGACGCACCATCCCGGCGCTGGAGGTGGAGGTGATGTCGTGGAGCCTGTCGCTCGGGGTCGCGGAGGAGGATCCGGCCAGGTTGCCCGACGTACCCCTTGTCGAGGCGGCACGGGTCACCTCGTTCTGCCCTCTTTACGACACCGGCTCGGGAGAGACGGTCAGCGCGGCTGTCCACCTGCGCACCGGGCTCGTGCCCGGCGCCCGGCTCGCGGGACCGGCTGTGGTGGTGGAGGACGAGACGTCGACCGTCGTGCCGGCGCAGTTCGATCTTGTCGTCGCCGCCTCGGGCGCGCTGGTCATGAGCCGCAGGGGTGCCGCGTGACCGAGGCGATGTCCGCCGGTCCCCGGGCATGCTATGCCGGTGCCGGCAACGGTCGTGCCGGCGGTTCCCCGGATCAGGGAGGAAGGCGTGGTGAACGCGGGTTTTGACGCGGTGCGTCACCAGGTGATGTGGAACCGGTTGCTCTCGGTGGTCGAGGAACAGGCGCAGACCCTGGTGCGGACCGCGTTCTCGACCTCGGCCCGGGAGGCGGGCGACATCTCGGCGGGGGTCTTCGATCTTTCCGGGCGCATGCTCGCCCAGGCCGTCACCGGCACGCCGGGCCACGTGAACTCGATGGCGCTGGCGGTCGGCCACTTCGTCGAACGGTTCCCGCCAGCGTCGATGCGCGAGGGAGATGTCTTCATTACCAACGATCCGTGGAAGGGAACGGGGCACCTGAACGATTTCACCGTGGTTTCCCCGACCTTCCGCGACGGGCGCATCGTGGCGTTGTTTGCGTCCACCAGCCACGTGGTGGACATCGGCGGTCTCGGCCAGGGGCCCGATGCCCGCCAGGTCTACCAGGAGGGGCTGTTCGTGCCGTTGATGCCGTTCGCCGAGGCCGGGACGGTGAACGAGTGGTTCCTCGAGATGGTGCGCGCCAATGTGCGTGAACCGCGCATGGTGATCGGCGACCTCTACGCGCTTGCCGCGTGCAACGATACCGGGTCGGAGCGGTTGTGCGCCATGATGGACGAGTACGGCCTGGACGACCTCGCGCCGCTCGCCGACTTCATCTGTGAGAGCAGCCGCAGGGCCATGGCCGATGCGATCGACGCCCTGCCGCAGGGAAGCTGGTCGCACACCATGACCATCGACGGCTTCGACCAGGAGATCGAACTGGCGGCGCGGCTGACCGTGGCCGACGGTACGATCACGGTCGACTTCGACGGAACCTCGGGGCTGTCGGACTACGGGATCAACTGTCCGCTCTGCTACACCATCGCCTACACCAGTTTCGGGATCAAATGCGTGGTGGCGCCGGAACTGCCCAACAATGCCGGGGCGCTCGACGCCGTACGCGTGACGGCGCCGGAGGGATGCATCGTCAATCCGCCGCACCCCTGCGCCGTCTACGCGCGGTCCAACATCGGACACATGCTTCCGGACCTGGTGTTCGGATGCCTGCACCAGGCGATCCCCGACCGCGTGCCGGCGGAGGGGTGTTCGGCACTCTGGACCCTGCGTCTCGGCGCCGGGCACGGGATCACGGCGCGGGCCGGTTCGCAGTCGACACCGTTCCAGATAATGAGCTTCCATTCCGGGGGAACAGGAGCCCGCCCCGGCCTCGACGGCCTGTCGGCAACACCGTTTCCGTCAGGCGTGCGGAACGTGCCGGTCGAGGCAACCGAGGCGATCACGCCGTTGGTGTTCTGGAAGAAGGAGCTGCGTGCCGACAGCGGCGGGCCGGGACGCATGCGCGGCGGTCTCGGACAGACGATCGAGGTCGAGAACCGTGAAGGCGCGCCCTTCGGGCTCTACGCCACCTTCGAGCGGACAGTGCACGCGGCCCGCGGCCGCGACGGAGGCGGGCCCGGCGCACTTGGCCTGGTACGGCTCGCATCGGGAAGAAAGCTGCGTAACAAGGGCTTCCAGGTCATTCCCGAGGGCGAGCGGCTGGTGATCGAGATGCCTGGCGGCGGCGGGCTCGGTGATCCGGCCGAGCGCGATCCCGGGGCGGTTGCGCGCGACGTCCGCCGCGGCCTGGTCAGCCCGCACGCCGCCCGGCGGGACTACGGTGTTGTGTACGGGGCCGGACGCACCGGGTCGGACCGAAAGGTTCCCGGCTGAACAGCACTACTCGCTCACCCGGAACACCGGATCGCGGGACCAGGGCGTGCCGCTCAGGTGTCGGGTGAGAAAGTCGGTGGAAAACGCGAGCTCCTCCGGCGGCACCGCCGGATGCAGGCCGGGATTGGCATGGAGCCGCTTGTCGGCCGATCCCAGTGCATCGAACAGGGCCAGGCATTCCTCGCGGGCGAAGAGTTCGTCCTTGAGCTGCCAGATGAACATGACCGGACAGGTGATTGCCCGGGCCGCCTCCCTGATCACCGGGGCATAGTGTTCGGGCTCACGCACCAGCCCCATCAGGCCGATCACGGCCGCGGAGATCCGGGGTTCGGCCGCGATGAGGGGCACGCCGTAGATCGTGCCCATCGACAGGCCCCAGTAGCCGACGGGGCCTGATCCGACCTCGGCGAGTCGGGAGACCGTTCCCAGTGCGAGCTTCCAGTCACGCACCATGTCGTGCGCGGTACCAGTGCGCTGCCACTCCGGCCAGAACGCATCGCGCCCGCCGGGTCCGACCTGTCGGCGGCCGTGCACCGGCCCGTCAAGCGCGAGGCCGAAGTAGCCGTGTGTCGTGCCCAGCTCCCGCGCAATGTCCGGGATCGGTCGCTGGTGCCGGTCGCCCGACGCACCGTGACCGAAACAGACAAGCGGTGCGTCGGGCCCGGTGTCCGGGCCCGACCAGAGAACGCCCGTAACCGGTCGCGCCGGGGCGTGGATGGTGAACTCGCGAACGGTGACACCGTCGTGCGCCCGGGTTTCGTGCCATTCGAGCCCGTTGCCTGAAGAGGTCATCACATGCATCCTGAACTGCGCAGCCGGTGGAACACTCTGCTGGAGTTTCGCCCCGGTCAAGAACGGCCGATCGAACGCGGAGGGTGCCGGATGGCGAAGGTGAGGGGTCCCGACCGCGTGCGAGCGGCACTGCGAGCCCTGGGACTCGACTGCGATGTCGTCACACTGCCCGACAGTACCCGAACCGCCGACGAGGCGGCGCGTGCTGTCGGCTGCTCGGTCGGCGAGATCGCGAAGTCCCTGGTGTTTCGCGCCGGCGAACGTGCGGTGGTCGCGGTACTGAGCGGCGAGGACCGACTCGATCCGGCGAAGCTCGCGGCGGCGGTCGGAAGCGAGGTTGCCAGGGCGGACGCCCGGTTCGTGCGCGATGCGACCGGGTTCGCGATCGGCGGTGTGCCGCCCGTCGGTCATTCCGGACCGGTCACCCTGTTCATGGATACCCGTCTGCTGCGGTACCGGCGGGTCTGGGCCGCGGCCGGAAGCCCGCACGCGGTATTCGCCATCGAGCCCGACCGGCTTCGCGAAGCAGGAGGCGCCGCCGTTGCCGACCTCGGTGCCGGGTAGGGCAGCGACCATGGATTTCGGCTTTGCAAGCGCGGCCCGACCCGATAGCATGCGGCCTGCATACCGATGACCCTTGGGGAAGAGACCGGCGGGCCTCGTGCCGCAGCCGGCGCCGAAGGAGCAACCGCCCCGGAAACTCTCAGGCACCCGGACCTCAGGGCGAGGAGCCTCTGGAAAGAAGACCGGAACACGGTCTCACCGACGGGGAAAGCCGGACAGCGATGTGCGGCGAATCTCTCAGGTTCGCGGACAGAGGGGGCAGGCACGCCACAGGTGTGGTGCACGAGGCCTGTGCTGTCCGGGAGCCCGAGCAATGGCTGAACATCCTTCGCCGCGAGTGACACCCCTGCATGACCTGCATGTCCGTCTCGGGGCGCGGATGACGACCTTTGCCGGCTACGACATGCCGGTGCAGTACCCCGGCGGGATCAGGTCCGAGCACCTGCATGTCCGTGACCGGGCCGGGCTGTTCGACGTCTCCCACATGGGTCAGGTCCGGATCAGCGGATCCAGCGGGGCGCGCGAACTCGAGGCCCTGACTCCGGCAAGCCTGCAGGAACTCGCACCGGGCCAGATGCGCTACGGACTGTTCACCACGCCCGCCGGTGGCGTGCTCGATGACTTCATGGCGGTGTGCCGGGACGACCACCTGCTGCTGGTGGTGAACGCGGCATGCGTGGCCCAGGACGTCGAGTTGGTTCAGGCGGGTCTTGTCTCGGCGCGCGCCGAGCTGCTTGAGGACATGGCCCTGCTGGCACTGCAGGGTCCCTCGGCGGAAGCTGTGCTGGCCGGGATGGCTCCGGAAGCAGCCGGCCTTCGCTTCATGTCCGCTGGCGAGATCGAGCTTCTCGGGACACCGTGTCTGGTGTCACGCTCCGGCTACACCGGCGAGGACGGGTTCGAGATTTCGGTGCCGAACGGCCGTGCCGTGGCACTTGCCGAGGCGCTGCTGGAACACCCGGATGTTGAGCCTGTCGGCCTCGGGGCCCGCGATTCACTGAGGCTGGAAGCGGGGCTCTGTCTCTACGGCCATGACCTGTCACCCTCGATCACGCCGATCGAGGCGGCGTTGACATGGTCGATCGGCAAGCGGCGGCGCGGGGAAGGCGGGTTTGCCGGCGAGCAGACCATCCTGCGACAGCTGGCCAACGGAGCTCCGCGCCGCAGGGTCGGACTGCGGCCTCTCGGCCGGGCGCCGGCGCGCGAGCACTCCGAGATCGTCGGGTCCGACGGCAGGGTGATCGGGGAGGTGACCAGCGGCGGGTTCTCGCCCAGCCTCAACGCCCCCGTCGCCATGGGCTACGTCGATGTGAACAGCAGCGGCGAGGGGACGGAGGTTGATATCCGGGTCCGGGGAACACCGCGACCGGCCCGGGTCTCGCGGCTTCCGTTCGTGCCGGCGCGGTACAAACGGTGATGTGCAGTACAGACCGACTGGGGAGAGCAGCGGTATGAGCGGACTTCGTTACACCCGTGATCACGAATGGGTTGTTGTCGACGGGTCGACGGCCCGGGTCGGAATCAGTGACTACGCCCAGGACCAGCTCGGGGACATCGTGTTTGTCGAGGTCACCGCGCTGGGCGAGACGGTCTCGCAGGGCGACGTGGTTGCCGTTGTCGAGTCCGTCAAGGCGGCGAGCGACATCTACAGTCCGGTCTCCGGATCGGTCAGCCGGTGGAACGAGGCGCTGGAAGCCGCGCCTGAGACCGTCAACGAGGATGCGGCCGGTGCAGGCTGGATATTCGAGATCACGCTCAGCAACGCGAGCGAACTCGACGGACTGATGGACCAGGAAGAGTACAAGACCTTCCTGTCCACCATTCAGGGGCCGTCGACAGGAGCGATGACGAGGGAGTAAGCGGACATGCCGGGGAACGGATCGAAGGGACCCTCCTGGGAAGAAGAGAACTTTGCCGCGCGCCATGTCGGCCTGCGGCCCGCCGACGAAACCAGGATGCTCGAGACAATCGGGGTTGCCAGTCTGAGCGAGCTGATCGGCAACACGGTGCCGGCCGGAATTCGCACGTCGGAGCCGCTGGACCTGCGTGAACCCCTGACCGAGACCGAGGCCCTGGCCCGTCTCAGGCAGTTCGCCGATCGCAACAAGGTTGCGACCTCGCTGATCGGCATGGGCTACGCGCAGTCCATCATTCCCGGCGTCATCCAGCGCAACGTTCTCGAGAATCCGGCCTGGTATACCGCCTACACGCCCTATCAGCCCGAGATCTCCCAGGGCCGGCTCGAGGCGTTGCTGAACTTTCAGACGATGGTCGCCGACCTCACAGGTCTCGAGATCGCCAACGCCTCCCTGCTCGACGAGGCAACGGCAGTGGCGGAGGCCGTCAGCTTCGCCCGCAAGCTTTCGAAGTCGCGGTCCGATGTCGTGTTCGTGTCGAACCGCTGCCATCCGCAGACCATCGACGTCGTGAGAACCCGGGCCGAACCTGTCGGCATGCGGGTCGTGGTCGGTGACGAGAACGAACGGGGCGAGCAGGACTGTTTCGCGCTGGTGCTGCAGTACCCGGCGACGGACGGCGAGATCGTCGACTACAGGGATCTGGTCGAGGAGGTACAATCCGGAGACGGCATGGTGATCGTGGCGGCCGACCTGCTTGCGCTTGCCCTGTTGACGCCGCCCGGTGAATGGGGCGCGGACGTGGTGGTCGGGTCTTCCCAACGTTTCGGGGTCCCGCTCGGTTTTGGCGGTCCGCACGCGGCGTATTTTGCAACCAGGGACAGGTTCAGGCGTTCGGTGCCGGGCCGTCTCGTCGGCGTGGCCATCGATACCATCGGATCACCGGCACTCCGGCTCGCGCTGCAGACCCGCGAACAGCACATCCGGCGCGAAAAGGCGACCAGCAACATCTGCACCGCCCAGGTCCTGCTGGCGGTCATGGCATCGATGTACGCCGTCTACCACGGCCCGGACGGCCTGCGACGCATCGCGCACCGGGTTCACCGTCTGGCCGCGATCTGCGCCGCCGGCCTGCGCGAACTGGGCTACAAGGTCCGCAACACGGCGTGTTTCGACACCATCATGGTCGAGACCGGCGACTGGACCGCCTCGGTGATCGAGGCGGCCCGGGTCGAGGGGATCAACCTGCGGGTCTATGGAAACGGGGTCGGAATTTCCTTTGACGAGACCGGGTCCCGGCAACTGGTCGAACGGCTGTGGTCGCTCATGGCATTCGACTCGCTGCGCTCCCTGTCGTTCGTTGCGCTCGACGCGGCCACGCCCGACATGCTCCCGGAAGCGCTGTTGCGCACCTCGCAGTTCCTGCAGCACCGGGCCTTCAACCGTTACCACTCCGAGACCGAGATGCTGCGTTACATCCGTTCGCTGTCGGACCGGGACATCGCGCTCGACAGGTCGATGATCCCGCTCGGATCCTGCACGATGAAGCTCAACGCCACCACCGAGATGGTGCCGGTGACCTGGCCGGGGTTCGCAGACATTCACCCGTTTGCACCGCGCGAGGACGTGGAGGGATACCTCGAGATGATCGCCGACCTTGAGGCGATGCTGTGCGCATGCACCGGATACGCCGCGGTGTCGCTGCAGCCGAACGCGGGGTCCCAGGGCGAGTACGCCGGGTTGCTGATCATCCGGGCCTATCATCGTGACCGTGGCGAGGAAGGTCGGGATGTCTGCCTGATCCCGAGCTCGGCACACGGCACCAATCCGGCGTCGGCCGCCATGGCCGGCATGCGGGTGGTGGTGGTCAGGTGTGACGAGGACGGCAATGTCGATCTGGACGACCTGCGGGCCAGGGCCGAGCAGTACTCCGGGACTCTCGCGGCGCTGATGGTGACCTATCCCTCGACCCACGGGGTGTTCGAGGAGGCGATCGGCGAGATCTGCGACATCGTCCACGAGCATGGTGGCCAGGTCTATGTCGACGGCGCCAACCTGAACGCCATGGTGGGCCTGTGCCACCCGGGCCGGTTCGGGGCCGACGTCAGCCACCTGAACCTGCACAAGACCTTCTGCATTCCGCATGGCGGCGGCGGGCCGGGCGTGGGGCCCGTGGCGGTTGCAGCCCATCTGGCGCCCTACCTGCCCGGGCACCGGTTCGGGAACGCGGGCGAGACGGCGATCGGGCCGATCAGCGCCGCGCCCTGGGGAAGTGCCGGCATCCTGCCGATCTCGTGGTGCTACATCGCCATGATGGGAAGCGCCGGGCTCACCCGGGCGAGCGAGTGCGCCATCCTCAGCGCGAACTACCTGGCGGCGCGGCTGCGACCGCATTACCCGGTGCTGTATACGGGGGCCAGGGGTACGGTTGCCCACGAGTGCATCATTGACCTGCGACAGATCAGGGAGGAGACCGGCGTCACGGTCGATGACGTTGCCAAGCGGCTGATCGACTTCGGCTTTCATGCGCCGACCATGTCGTTTCCGGTCGCCGGCACCCTGATGATCGAGCCGACCGAGAGCGAGCCGAAGCGCGAGCTCGACCGTTTCATCGAGGCGATGGTGGCAATCCGGGACGAGATCCGGGCGATCGGGGCCGGCGACATCTCCTATGCCGACAGCCCGCTTGCCTACGCACCGCATACTGCCGAGGCGGTGGCGAGCGACGACTGGGACCGGAGGTATTCGCGCGAACAGGCGGTCTTCCCGGTGGAAAGGCTGCGCTGGAACAAGTACTGGCCGCCCGTTGGCCGCGTGGACAATGTCTGGGGCGACCGCAATCTCTTCTGTTCCTGCCCGCCCGTCGAGGACTGGGTCGACGCTGCCGAATGACCGGACCGGTCAGGCACGTTTCCGGGCGCGGGCTTCCTTCTCGGCCATCCGGGCCTTCAGTTCGTCGGGGGTGAGACGGACAATGTCACGGTTCTGGTGGCTGAAGATGTCGTAGGTCGCGGTATCGATCTCCTCGAGGGCCACGCGTCCGGCAAGGACGTCGCGTTTCCAGTCCTCGTGTTCCTGGTGACGGTCGTGGAACTCCGGCATCACGTCGCGCGCGAACAGCTCCAGGCTGTCGCAGATGTCCTGGTGGCTGGTCTTTCCGGCCTGGTTCAGCAGGATGATCTGGTCGACATGCGCGGCCTCGAACTGCCGAAGCCGCTTGCGGATGGTTTCGGGTGAACCGATCAAGCCGCTCTCGAGTGCCTGGCGCTCCTGGTCACTGCCCCTCCAGTCCTGGTAGGCGTCCCACAGGTTGCCGGTTCCAGGCGCACTGATCCCGGCACGGCCGTAATGGCTCAGTGCGAAGATGAAGAAGGTCCAGCCAGAGGCCTTCTCGCGCGCCTCCTCGTCGGTTTCGGCACACATGAACCCGTTCACCATGGCGATGTTGGGGTTGTCCGGATAGTCGGCGAGCCGGCCGGGCGTGTGCAGGAGCGAATTGTAGTAGCGGTGTACCCAGGCCTGCGCGGCCTCGGGGCTGACGAAGGTAAAGCCGAGCGCTCCCATGCCCCATTCGCCGGCCTTGGCGATGGTCCGGATGTTCGAACAGGCGACCCAGAGCGGCGGATGCGGTTTCTGGTATGGCTTGGGGACGACGTTGCGGGCCGGGAAGTCATGGAATTCGCCGTGGAACTCCCACGAGGTGCTGGTGAACATCGGGATGATTGCCCGGACAGACTCCTCCCAGCGTTCGCGTTTGGTCCGCACCCGGGTCCCGAACGGGTGAAGTTCCGCCGGACCGGCTCCCTCTCCTAGACCGAGTTCGACCCGGCCGTCCGACAGCAGGTCGAGTGTCGCGACGCGTTCTGCCACCCGGTGCGGGTGGTTGGTGGTCGACTGGATGATGCCGTGGCCGAGCCGGATCCGTTCCGTGCGCTGGGATGCGGCACCCAGGAACACTTCCGGTGCCGAACAGTGCGAGTACTCCTCGAGGAAGTGGTGTTCCACCGCCCACGCGTAGTCGTAGCCGAGCCGGTCCGCGAGTTCGATCTGGGAGACCGCGTTCTTGAGCAGGGAGCGCTCGCTTTCCTCGGTCCAGGGACGCGGCAGCTGCAATTCGTAGAAGATACCGAACTTCATCGCATTCTCCGGGGCAGATCGCGGCGCGATCCTATTCGATCACGCCCCGGGCGTCATCGGAATGGCGCGATACATCACGTGGCGGGTCTGCGGATGGCTACAGCGCGCGGGTCAGGATCTCCTGGACCTGGTCGGGCGAGCGGATCGGCCTGGGATTGGAGAAGGTCCAGTCGTCCAGCATGCAGTTGGCGGCGAGTTCGGGCAGCCTTTCGGCCCTGACTCCGACATCGCCGAGCCGCCTTGGCAGTCCGAGGCCGCTGATGAGGTCGCCGATGACCTCCGCCGCCGGTATTCCGGGCCGTCCGAGAGCGGTCGAGAGTTCCGCCTGGCGCCGGCCGTTGACCGGGCGGTTCCAGTCGAGCACCACCGGAAGCATCACACAGGACGTGTGCCCGTGCGGCACGCCGGCGCTGCCGCCGAGAATGTGGCCAATGGCGTGGCTGGCCCCGAGGCGGCACCCCGATACCACGCCCGTCATCGACAGCCAGGCGCCCACGAGGCACTTCTGGCGCGCCTCGGTATCGTCGGGGTCCAACCGGACCCTGGGCAGGGCTTCGCCGAGCAGTCGCAGTGCGTGCAGGGCCGAACTGTCCCAGTAGTCGTTCGCATCGATCGACAGGAAGGTCTCCACCGCATGATCGACTGCCCGGATGCCGGTTGACAGGAACAACCACTCCGGCGTGTGCCGGGTGATTGCTCCGTCGAGGATGACCGAGACCGGGATGATCCCCGGATGCATGTAGGACTGCTTGAGCCGGGGACGCGGATCGGTGATCCCGGCGCGGGCGTTGAACTCGCCACCCGACAGCGTGGTCGGCACGGCGACCTGGCGTACCGTCGGACCGGCATAGTCGGGCAGGTGTCGTACCCCGTCGGCGTCAACCCTGGTTCGAAACATGTCCAGTCCGTCCATGTCGGTGACGTCGTGACGCAGGCAGATCGTCACCGCCTTGCCGCCGTCGGTGACCGACCCGCCGCCCACGGTGACCAGCAGGTCAGCATCGACGGACCTGGCGGCGGCCGCACAGGCGATGACCGCGTCGCGCGGAGAATGCGCCGGCATGGCGGAGAACCGGCCGGCGAGCCGGGCCCCGAGCGCCCGGGCGATGGTCTCCACTTCGTCGGTATTCCGCGCGAGACTGCCGCTGGTCAGCAGGAACACGCGACTTGCCGCCCGACGTTCCGCCTCCTGCGCGACCGCCTCGGCAGCCGGATACCCGGCCATCACCCGCTCCATGGCGGTAAGGATGATCTGGTGCTGCGTCATGGCATGGGTCAACCCGGGGTGTGAACGGGAGGCGTGTTTGATCGTGTCGGCAGACCGTCGTACGCTCGCCTCTGCGGGCTCCCTGGCTCCGGCCGGCCGGACTCAGTACCCCGGGGTACCGTCCCAGTATTCCCGGTTGATGGTGCGCAGCAACCGGTCGTGCTGCTTGCGGATACAGCCGTGCATCCGCACCGAGTAGCCCTCCTCGACGTAGTGGCTGCACCGGTCATAGACGTCGCGGGCATCGCGCACGCCGACCGGCGAGAGCTGAAGCCCCTCCACCTGCTCCATGACATTCCGCCATGCCGGCTCCATGCCCCGGGCCGGGGCGGCGGCGTTGACCGGCATCAGGTTGAGCAGGCGGTTCATGACCAGCACGGTGTCGGTCCTCTGTGTCGGTCGTTCGAAAAACCCTTCGGCGGCAAGGCGTGCCGGCCCCGTTGCCGTCTCGATATCGCCCTTGCGCAGTGCGGCGGTCATCTCCTGCCTCGGTATCAGGGCGGTATGACGGGGCACCAGCACCGCCACCTCGGTTGCATCCAGGGCCGCGAGACGGTTCTGCGGCATGGTCACGCGGACCGAGGTGTACTCACCCTCGCTGGTGAACGCGAGCATGCCGGTTGCCGAGAACCGGACGACCTCGCCATCGGCCCGGGTCACCCGCATGGTGAGTTCGCCACTGCCGGCAAGGTCATACTGCTGGCCTGCCGCGGGCCGCGGACGCTTTTCCTGCATGCAGAAGGCGCTGAGCACGCCGGAGCAACTGTTTCCGTCGCAGACGAGTGGCGTTGGCTGCCGCGTCGCGACCAGGCCCAGGACCTGCGGTGGCAGCGGTTCCGCTGCGTTGGCGACCGGCATCACCACGAGGCACAGCAGCGCTGCGAGCAAACCTGACCGACCCATCATGACCTCGTCCTCCCGATGCAGATGCACCGAACAATCCGACAGAACACGGAAGTCTACCACGCCCGGCCGCCGGCTTCGAGATTTCAGCGCCGCAGCCGCGACCTCTTCGTCCCCGAAGCGACGCGCGATGGCGACTCGAGGACAAGATCCGCGGACCGGGGGGCCGAGAATCCGCCAGGATAGGCGGATCGGCTGGCGGAGACGGGGTCGATGACCGGCAGTGATGCGGTACCGCGCCGTCGCGCCAGGGCGGGCGGAAGGGCAGTTCGTCGGGCGGAACGGACCCGTTCGGCGGTCGGGCAGGTCTCGGCGATCATCCGCCGCATTCCGGTGTTTGAGGTGCTCGACACCGAGGCGCTCGAGATCATCGAGCACAACGCCGAGACCATCCTTGAGGAGGTCGGGATCGACTTCCGTGACGATCCCGAGGTACTGGCCATGTGGCGCGACGCCGGTGCGCAGGTCGACGGGGAGCGGGTGCGCATGCCGCGTGGCCTCGCCCGCTCGCTCGCCCGGACCGCTCCTGCGCGGTTCACCCAGCACGCGCGCAATCCGGCGCGGTCGGTCGAGATCGGTGGCGCGACGACGGTGTTCGCCCCGGTCTACGGGCCACCCTTCGTTCACGACCTCGAGAACGGCCGGCGCTATGCGACGCTGGAGGATTTCCGCAACTTCGTGAAGCTCGCCTGGTTGTCGCCGGGGCTGCACCATTCGGGTGGGACCGTGTGCGAACCGGTGGATCTGCCGGTGAACAAGCGGCATCTTGACATGCTGTACGCTCACATGCGCCTGAGCGACAAGCCGATGATGGGCTCCGTGACGGCTCCGGAACGGGCCGCGGACTCAATCGAGATGGTCCGGCTGCTGTTCGGTGCCGGTCCGGACGAGACCCGCACAATGTTGATCAGCCTGATCAACGCCAATTCCCCGATGACGTGGGACGCAACCATGATCGGGGCGCTCAAGACCTATGCCCGCTCCAACCAGGCGGTCATGATCTCTCCCTTCATCCTGTCAGGCGCGATGTCGCCGGTCACCGTTGCCGGAACCCTCGCGCAGACCCTGGCCGAAGCGCTTGCGGGCATCGCCTTTTCCCAGTTGTGCCGCCCTGGCGCGCCGGTCGTGTTCGGCAGTTTCGCCAGCTCGATCTCGATGCAGTCGGGTGCGCCGACCTTCGGAACGCCGGAACCGGCGTTGGTGCTGTTCGGGTGCGCGCAGCTTGCCCGTCGCCTTGGTGTCCCGTTCCGCTCGGGCGGGTCGCTGGCCGGCTCGAAACTGCCGGACGCCCAGGCAGCCTACGAATCCGCCAACACGTTGCTTCCCACGGTGCTGGCCGGCGTGAATTTCGTGCTGCACGCGGCCGGATGGCTCGAGGGCGGGCTGGTTTCGTCCTACGAGAAGTTCGTCATGGACGCCGATCAGCTCGCGATGATGCGTTCACTGCTCGAGGGCGTCGACGTTTCCGAGACCGGTCAGGCGATGGATGCGATCCGCGAGGTCGGCCCCGGGGCGCATTTCCTCGGCTGCACCCATACCCAGGCCCATTTCGAGACCGCGTTCTTCCGCTCCTCGATTGCGGACAACGGCACCTTCGAGCAGTGGCAGGCGGAGGGCAGCCGCGATGCGGCGACCCGGGCATCGGCCCTGGTGAAACGCCTGCTCGGTGACTACGAGGCACCCCCGATCGACCCTGCGGTCGACGAGGCGCTTCGCGATTACATCGCCCGGCGCAAGGCGAGTTTTCCGGACTCGAACATCTGACGCTGTCGTGGTGCTGCAAAAGGGATCCGATCCCCCGGTCCCGGAACACGGACCGGTACCACCTGACATGTCCCGCCAAGCCGGGATCCCGGCATTCCGCCCGGAAATGGCGGCCCCAGGGGCCGGCAGTGGCGAATTCAGGCGGCCTGCTTGCCGATGCGAGGGACAGGTTGACCGGATCGAACTCGCGGGGACCGGCTGGACGGTGAACCGTGGAGTCGTGGCAGGATGTTGTGTGGGGTTCGTCGCATGATGTCGCGACAGACTCTCGAGCGGTGTGGGCTGGTGCCCCACAGACTATCGGGGCAATCGCCGTCTTCGCAGACAATGATCAGACAGGTGAACCCGTCACCGCGTTATGCGACTACGTCGGAATTCTCTGCATTCAGCCCCAAGATGCACGAGTTCGCCTTGGTGCAGAACCGGTATCCGTACCAGCGCAGGGCGGTGTCGCGAGTGCGCTACCGTTCCATGATCCGCTCGTACCGGGACTCTCGTGAGCTTCCCTTGGTCCGGATCTGCTGCGACCCACCATCCAGACAAAACCAGGAGTCGACGGGCGTCCTTCCTGATCGTGAGCTGCGCTCACTGCTCGCGTGATTGCTGGTGTTATACCAGCGGTCGCGGTTTAGACGGAACTTCATCGGGTTTGAAGAGGACGTTTTTGTTCCAACGTCGTGATTTGACGCGATTGTTGGGCTGAGGGCGGTGGTCTCAACCTGTCATGTTTATGGGAACAGTCCGGTCCGGGTTGACCTCCAGGAGTTCAAAGGCGCGGCTCTGCAGTTTGGTCCGGCGGGTGACGATGGTGGTGCGTTCCTTGCTGGCGCCCGGCAGGCGGATGACGTTGACGACGACGCTGGCGAGATCGTCGATGAGGGTGCGGAAGCTGTGCACTGGCAGACCGTCGGGGGTTTCCCTGATCTGGGCCTTGCGCCTGGCCGACGGCGACGGTCGAGCCTTCTCCACCGGCGTGGCGCGCTGGCGCATGTGCCATTCCACGTAGTAGGCCAGCATGCACAGGAACACATGTCCGCGGACATGGTCCTCGGTGTAGACCCAGACCGGCCGGATCTTGAGGTCGGTCTTGGCGATGCGGAAGGCGCGCTCCACGGTGGCAAGGCTCTTGTAGGCCTCGACAGCGGCATCGGGCGCGATGTTCTTGAGACTGGTGCGGATGACGTAGACCCCGTCGAAGCGGGCCTCCTGATCGATCCTGTCCTGACGACGGCGCCAGGTCAGGGAGGTGTCGGTGATGGTGATGTCGAAGTGCTTTTCGACCTTGCGGCGGTTGGCGTCGCGACCGA
>Ga0209544_1000459_pt1 | contig 57450 bp, 49 predicted proteins | sample MesohylPK_FD_187297 | JGI IMG/M metagenome (GOLD analysis project Ga0209544, IMG submission 187297) | Host-associated microbial community of the marine sponge Aplysina aerophoba from Gulf of Piran - sponge mesohyl, lysed by proteinase K... | ecosystem: Host-associated > Porifera > Sponge >... | reverse complement strand
TCTTCACCTGATGGGTCCCGGCCAGCAGACCCGCGCCCTGCCGCGCGGTCGCCCGGCCCCGAATTGAGCCGACTGTATGGGTCGTCCACAGCCGGTGACCGACCGGGGCCGCTCGCGAGACTGCGGCCCCTGCCTTCGGAACGGCGCGCTCGGCCGCAGAGTGATGGATGACACAGCTCCTCCCGGAGACGCTGCATGGGCGGGCTCGAAATGAATGACATGCTCGATCTGGGCCCTGAGTTCGAGGGCGCCGGCGACGACAACGTCACCGACTGGGCGCTCGCGCAGTTCCGGGTCCGCTACGGCCCTGACGTCACCAAAGACGACATATGGGAGTACGCCTACGGCGTGATGCACGCGCCGGACTGGCGCGAGCGCTACCGCCACGACCTGCAGCGCAGCCTGCCGCGCCTCCCCCTCGCCGACGACTTCGAGGCGTTCCGGGTGGCCGGCCGCAGCCTGATCGATCTGCATGTCGGCTACGAGACCGTCGAGGAGTACCCGCTCGTGTGTCTCGTCGACGGCGAGCCCGACGAGGGCGCCGCCGATCCCGGCGCCTATCGGATCGACTCGAAGATGCGTTGGGGCGGAGGCCGCGGCCACGCCAACGAGGACCGCAGCGTGCTCATCATCAACGACCGCTGCCGCCTCGTCGGCATCCCGGCCGAGGCCCACCACTACACCGTGTCGGGGCGCTCGCCGCTTCACTGGGCCATCGAGAGCCTGCGAGTCAAACACGACAAGCCCTCCGGTATCGTCGACGACCCCAACGGCTGGCACGCCTGGGCCGCTGAGCCGTTCAACCTGATACGGCACCTGCGCCGCCTCGTCGCCGTGAGCGTCGAGACCGCCGGCATCGTCGCCTCCCTGCCGCGGTCGCTTCCGAGCAACGCCCTGTGATCATCGCTGCAACGCCCGTGCAGCGGGCGGCACCGGGTTGCGCCCGCCGCTGACTCTTCGCCGCACGGTCCCCGACAGCTAGGCAATACTACGGAGCATGACTCATCGGGTCGGAGCCAAGGGCCAAGTCGTCATACCGAAGGAACTGCGGGAGAGTTTCGGCATCGACGCGGGCGACGAGGTCGTGTTCTGGCAATGCGACGATCATGTGGCGCTGCGCCCGGTCGGCAGCGCTAAGGCACTGCGCGGCCGGTTCAAGGGCATGGGCCTCGTCGCTTGCCTCGGCGAGCAGCGCCGCGCCGACCGCCTGCGTGAGCGCTCCGAATGAGCGTCGTCCTGGACTCGTGGGCCATTCTCAGTTACCTGGAAGACGCCGAGCCGACATCGTCTGCGGTTGCTGAGTTGCTGGACCGCACCAGGCCGCTGGTCAGCTAGATCAACCTGGGCGAGGTGTTCTACGTCCTCTGCCGGCGTGTCGGGGAGGATGCCGCGTCAGACGTACTGCGAGATCTTCGGCGCCGCCTGACCGTCGAGGTGCCCGGCGTCGAGCGAGTGCTGCGGGCCGCTCGCATCAAGGCCGCGTATCCGATGCCGTATGCCGACGCGTTCGCCGCAGCCACCGCGGCGGCCAACCGGGCGACCCTGTGGACTGGCGATCCGGAACTGCTGGTCGATGGCGCCCCCTGGACGTGGAGGGACTTGCGCTGACTGCGCCCCCTCCGATTCGGGGCGGCGGCACTGTCTATGGTGGGCGCATGCACCGGTCCCTCCAGGAGGCCATGGACGAGGCGGAGGAGCTTGCCGACTGGTTCGAGGCTGAGGGCCCGTCGCCGGAGAACAGGCGACCGGTCAAGGAGTATTACCTCGAGTACATCTCCGAGGAAAGGGACTCGGCTCGGGCCGAGATCGCCGAGCTGGTCGTTGCCGCCCGAAAGGCCGGGGCGTCGTGGCTGGAGATCGGCGAGGCTCTCGGCAAGTCGGCCGCAGAGTCCGAGGCGCAGTTCAGCCGAGCAGCGGATCTGATGGACTCTAAACCCGTCCTCCACGAGCAGGTGGCCGAGGCGCCGACGGTCGAAGATGTGATCCGACTCCGGGATGCTGCACGCATACCGGAATGCGTTCAAGGCCGTTCCCGAGGGCGACATGACGATCCTTGTGGGTGACGACGGCTTCGGACGGATCTTGGAGGTCGGTGTTGTGAGGATGGATGAGGGCGACCTGATCGCTCACGCTATGCCTGCCCGGAGCAAGTACCTATAGTGGAGGCATGCCGCGGCCGCGTCGTGAAGTCATCCGGCAGGCTGAGAAGATCGCGGACTGGTTCGAGACTGAGGGGCCGTCGCCCGAGAACGAGGTTCCTGTCGCTGAGTATTTCCTCGGGCTCTTGGCGGACATGCGGAGCCTGGGCGAGGACGAGATCCGAGGAGCGGTTGAGCTGGCCCGCGGGGGTGGCGCCTCGTGGCGGCAGATCGGGGAGGTGCTGGGGATCTCAAGCTCGGAGGCTGAGCGACAGTTCGACTCCGCCGCCATTGGGTCGACGCCTCGGCACCGCGATGTAGAGTCGCTGGGTCTGGACCTCTGAACAGCTTCTTCGTTAGTCAAGCCGGCGGCGGGGGTGACCGCTGCGGTGCAGGGCTCGGCTGCACGGGCGACGCCGGCCGAACGTTTACCCGACACCGCGCCGGTCACCCCTGAGCCTCAGGCGGTTGCGGCCGGGGGCAGCTTGGCCCTGTAGACATCCATTATGGCGGCGAACATGGATGCCGCAAGCTGGCCCGGCGCTTGATTCTGTCGCTCTCTGGTCCACGCGCGGGCGCGCTGCAACTACACTCTCGATTCGCCGCGCGCTTCTGACGCGGTGCTCGTGCACACACCTTGAGGAGGGGCCGTGACGCAAGAGGCGCGGTGTGTGATCATCGGCGGCGGGGCCATGGGGGTGGGCCTGCTGTACTACCTGGCCCAGGAGGGCTGGACCGACACCATCCTGCTGGAGAAGGGCGAGCTGACCTCGGGGTCCACGTGGCACGCGGCCGGGCTGATCCCCAACTTCATCGGCGACCTGAACATGGCCAAGGTCCACGAGGAGGCGGTGGCCCTGTACCCCCGCCTGGAGGCCGAGACCGGGCTGTCGGCCGGCTGGCACGGCTGCGGCGCCATCCGGCTGGCCCGCACCGACGACGAGGTCGACTGGCACCGCTACGTGCACGCCATGCTCACCCAGGTCGGCATCGAGTCGCACCTGATCTCGCCGTCGGAGATCCGCGAGCTCCATCCGCTGCTGGAGGACCTCAGCGACGTGCAGCTGGGGTTCTACACGCCCAAGGACGGTTGGACCGACCCGTCGGGCTGCACCAACGCCATGGCCCGGGGCGCCCGCAACCGCGGCTGCGAGATCCGGCGCCACACGATGGTCACCGGCATGAGCCGCCTGCCCGACGGGCGCTGGGAGATCATCGCCACCCCCGGCGGCATGCACGGAAAGGGCGCCGACGACAGCTACCGGATCGTGTGCGAGCACGTCGTCAACGCGGCCGGCCACTACGCACCCCAGCTCGGGGCCATGGTCGGACTCGACGTGCCCATCGTGTCGGTCATCCACCAGTACCTGGTCACCGAGCCCATGCAGGCCATGATCGACCTCGGCTTCGAGCCGCCGGTCACCCGCGACCCCAGGTCATCGTGCTACTACCGCCGCGAGATCGACGGCCTGCTGGTCGGCCCCTACGAGATGTCCGACTCCAGGGTGTACGGCGTCGAGGGCATCGACTGGGCCCACGACTTCCACCTCACCGGCGAGAACGTCGACGTGCTCGAGGAGTGCCTCGAGTTCGCGGCCATGCGCATCCCGGCCTTCGCCGACGCCGGGGTCAAGCAGATCGTGTCGGGGCCCATCACCCACACCCCCGACTCCGGGTACCTGATGGGTCCGGCGCCGGGGCTGCGCAACTACTGGCACTGCAACGGCGCCTCGATCGGCATCACCCAGGGCCCGGGCGCGGGCAAGTACCTGGCCCAGTGGATGGTCCACGGCCAGACCGAGATCAACGTGAGGGGCATGGACCCCCGCCGCTTCGGCGACCACACCGGCCCCAGGTCGGTCTTCGCCATCGCCAAGGCCACCGACGAGTACCACGAGATGTACCAGGTGCGCCTGCCCGGCGAGTTCCGGGCCGCGGGCCGGCCCCAGAAGACCAACCCCATCTACGACCGCCTCGACCGCTTGGGGGCCCAGTGGCAGGAGGTGTACGGCTGGGAGCGGCCCCAGTACTACTCGCCCGACGGCGCCGGCGAACGGCACTCGTTCCGCCGCTCCAACGCCTTCGACCCGGTGGGGGACGAGGTTCGGGGGGTGCGCGAGCGGGTCGGGATCGCCGACATCACCGCCTTCGCCTCCTTCGAGGTGTCCGGGGCTGATGCGGCCGCCCTGCTCGACCGCCTGTCGGCCAACCGCCTGCCGGCCCGCGACGGCGGGATCCGGCTGACGCACATGCTCACCGAGTTGGGCGGCATCGAGTGCGAGATGACCGTCGCCCGGCTCGCGCCGGACCGCTTCTACCTGACGTCGGCCATCATGGGCCAGAGCCACGACCTCGACTGGCTGGTACAGCACGTGGACGACGGCGCCGACGTGACCGTCAGCGACGTCACCGACTCCACCGGGATACTGGCCGTGACCGGCCCCCGGGCCCGCGACGTGCTGGCCCCGCTCACCGGCGCCGACCTCAACAACGAGGCCTTCCGGTGGCTGACCGCGGCCGAGATCACCGTCGCCGGCGTTCCGTGCCTGGCCTTGCGGGTGTCGTACGTGGGCGAGCTGGGCTGGGAGCTGCACTGCCCGATCGACCGTCTGGCCGAGCTCTACGACGCGGTGGTGGCCGTGGGGGAGCCCCACGGGATGGTCCACTTCGGCAGCTACGCCATGAACGTGATGCGCATCGAGAAGGCCTACAAGGCGTGGGGCTCCGAGCTCACCACCGAGATCACCCCGATAGAGGCCCGCCTGGAGCGGTTCGTGGACCTGAGCCGGCCCTTCATCGGCCGCGACGCCACCGTGGCCCGGCGCGACCAGCCCGAGCCGCTGTCGATGGTGCTGGTGTACTGCGAGGTGGACGCCACCGACAACGACGTCCGCGGCAACGAGCCCGCCTTCGACGCCGACGGAAACGTCATGGGCATCGCCACCAGCGGCGCTTGGGGCCACACCGTGGGCCGCAGCCTGGCCTTCGTGTACGTGGCCCCCTCCTTCGAGGCGCCGGGATCGACGTTCGAGCTCGACCTGCTGGGGGAGCGCCGGACCGCCACGGTGCTGGCCGAACCGGCCTACGATCCGGCCAACTCGGCCCCCCGCGCATGACCACGGTCGAAATCGACTTGATTGACCACCATATGTGTGGAGAACTGCGTCGATTTCATGGAGCTGATCGAGTAGAGGGAGGCGAGGCCCATGGCTGACCAACCAGGAGGCCGCCGTCGCGGCGGGGGACGGGCGGGCCGCATCGCCGCTCGCCAGGCTCCGCTGGAGGTCGATGCCCGGCCGGTGCGTCCCGGGCTGCCCGGAGGCAAGTTCGCGCCCCTGAGCGAGTCCGACATGCAGCAGGTCTACGACACCGCCCTCAGCTTGCTCGAAGACGTCGGCATGGGCTCGCCCATCGAGGAGTTCGTGGACGTGGTCACCGCCGCCGGCGGCCACGTCGACGACGCCGAGCGCCTCCACTACCCCAGGGGCGTGGTCGAGGGAGCCATCGCCACCGCGGCCAAGGAGTGGGTCTGGCACGGGTTCGACGACGACCGGTCCATCACCGTGGGCGGCGACCGGGTCCACTTCGGCACCGCCGGCGCGGCCGTCCTCATGTACGACCACGAGATGGCGACGTTCCGGCCGTCCACCGCGGTCGACGTGTACGACTGCGCCCGGCTCGTCGACACCCTCGACAACATCCACTTCTTCGTCCGCACTGTGGTGGCCCGCGACATGGAGGACGCCCGGCTGCTCGATCTCAACACCGCCTACGCGGCCATGGCCGGCACCACCAAGCCCATCGGCACGTCCTGGTTCGAGCGCGAGCACGTCTACGAGACGGTGGACATGTACGACATGGCCCTAGGCGGCGAGGGCGAGTTCCGCAAGCGGCCCTTCGTGGCGGCCAACAACACGTTCGTGGTGCCGCCGCTGCGCTTCGCGGAGGAGTCGGCTCGCGCCATGGTGGCCCAGGTCGAGACGGGCATGCCCATCAACCTGCTGTCGGCCGGGCAGGCCGGGGCCACCTCCCCGGCGGCCCTGGCCGGTTCGCTGGCCCAGGCCCTGGCCGAGTGCCTGGCTGCGCTGACCGGGGTGAACCTGCTGAGCCCGGGCCACCCGTGCGTGATGGGCATGTGGCCGTTCGTGTCGGATCTGCGCACCGGGGCCATGAGCGGCGGCTCCGGGGAGGAGGGCATCCTCAACGCGGCCGCGGCCCAGCTGGTCAACTGGATCGGTCTGCCGTCGGGGGTGGCCGCGGGTATGGCCGACTCGAAGGTCCCCGACAACCAGGCCGGCTACGAGAAGGGCATCAACATCGTGCTGGCCGGTCAGGCGGGGGCGAACCTGGTGTACGAGTCGGCCGGGATGCTGGCCAGCATCCTGAGCTGCTCGCTGGAGGCCCTGGTGATCGACAACGACATGCTCGGATCGATCAACCGCACCGTGCGGGGCATCGAGGTCGACACCGAGACCCTGTCGGCGGAGCTCATCGCCGATGTGGTCGCAGGTCCGGGCCACTTCCTGGGCTCGCCCCAGACTCTGGAGCTGATGCAGCGCGAGTACGTGTACCCGGAGATCGGCGACCGCGACACGCCCGACAACTGGATGGACGCCGGCTCCAAGGACTCCCGGGCCCGGGCCCACGAGCACGTGCAGCGGGTGCTGGCCGAGCACCGGCCCGGCCACATCTCCGGCGACGTGGACGCCCGCCTCAGGGCTGCCTTCCCGATCCGCCTGCCGTAAGCCCTGAGGCCGAGCTGAGCGAGGCCGTGGCCCGAGCGGCCCGTGAGCGAAGCGAACAAGAGCGGGAATGACAGCGCTGCGCCGCGAGGCGCTACCGCCTTCGGCGCCCGACTGCCGTAAGCTCGGCTCGAACCGACCAGCGAGGAGGCATTATGAGGGTCCACGTCGAGCAGGCGGCCTGCCAGGGCCACAACCGCTGCTACATGCTGGCGCCCGAGCTGTTCGATGTGGACGACGAGGGCACCGCCTTCGAGATCGGTGACGGCCGGGTGCCGCCGGAGCTCGAGGACAAGGCCCGGCTGGCCTACGACAACTGCCCCGAGTACGCGGTGGAGATCATCGAGGACTGACCGGCGCCTCTTCGGTGGGACCGCGCTGGCCTTTTGAGGCGCGGCCCGGTTAGTGTCGGCGTCCCTTGCGTGCGCAGGTCCATTAGAGGGAGGGTCATCGAGCGTGTCGTCGCAACCCATCAGAAACGTCGTCCTCGTCGGCCACAACGGCAACGGCAAGACCACCCTGGCCGAGGCGATGCTGTACCGGGCCGGTGTGGTGAGCCGCATGGGCCGTGTCGACGACGGCACCGCCCAATGCGACCACGATCCCGAGGAGAAGGCTCGCCACCAGAGCCTGAGCCTGTCGGTGGCGTCGTTCGACTGGCGCGACCACAGGATCAACATCATCGACACGCCGGGCTACACCGACTTCGTGGGCGAGGCGGTCAACGGCATGCACGCCGCCGACCTGGCCGTGTTCGTGGTGGATGCCGTGTCCGGGGTCCAGGCCCAGGACCAGGTCATGTGGCGCCACGCCGAGCGTCTGGGCCTGCCCCGCATGGTGTTCGTGAACGGCCTCGACCGCGAGCGCTCGTCGTTCGAGCGCACCCTCGAGTCGGTGCAGTCGCATTTCGGTGCCCATGTCGAGGCGGTGCAGCTCCCGCTGGGCGCGGAGGCCTCCTTCCACGGCATCGCCGACCTCGTGGGCGACGGCGCCCTCGACTACAGCAGCGGCACCTCGGCCGGCGCTGCCGTCCCCGACGACCTCGCCGACGACGTCTCCGACGGCCACATCCAGCTGGTCGAGGGAGTCGTGGAGGGCGACGACGAGCTCCTGGAGCAGTACCTGGAGGGCACCGAGCCCAGCGAGGAGCAACTGCAGCGGCTGATCCACGACGCCGTCGACCATCGCAGCGTGTTCCCGGTGCTGTGCGGTTCGGCGGCCAAGCCGATCGGCGTGGACCGCCTGCTGGACTTCATCTGCCGGGTCGGCCCGGCGCCGGGCGAGTCGGGCCCGGCCGAGGGGGTCCGCCACTCCGAGCCCGTCGAGGTGGCCATGGATGCCTCCGGCTCGCCGGTGGCTCTGGTGTTCAAGACCAGGATCGACGACTTCCTGGGTCAGATCTCGTTCATGAAGGTCCTGTCGGGCACGATCCGGGCCAACGACACGCTGGTGAACAGCCGCACCGCCGACAAGGAGCGGCTCCACAACCTGATGTCGTTCACCGGCGCCGAGCATCAGGCGGTGAGCCAGGTCGCGGCCGGCGACATCGTGGCCGCCACCAAGCTCGGAGACGTGCGCACCGGCGACACACTGGCCGACGACAGCGCGCTGAGCGTGCCGATGACGCCGCCGCCGACTCCGGTCTACGGTGTGGCCATCCACGCCTCGGCTCCGGCCCAGGAGGACAAGCTGGCCTCCGCGCTGCGCCGCTTCGCCACCGAGGATCCCAGCCTCGTGATCCGCCAGGACGCCACCACCCGCCAGACCGTGCTGTCGGGTGCCGGCGAGGCCCACCTCCGGGTGGTGCGAGCCCGCCTGGCCCGCATGGGGATCGACTTCGAGATCGAGAACATGAAGATCGCGTACCTGGAGACGCTGCCCCGGCCGGCCGACGTGGAGGCCAAGCACAAGAAGCAGAGCGGCGGCCACGGGCAGTTCGCCGTGGCCATGGTCCGGTTCGAGCCCCTGACACGGGGCTCCGGCTACGAGTTCGACAGCGAGGTGACCGGGGGCGCCATCCCCCGGGGCCTGATCCCCGCAGTGGGAGCGGGCATAGAGGAGGCGATGGCCAACGGCGGCCGCCACGGGTTCCCGATGGTGGATCTGCGGGCGGTGTGCTACGACGGCAAGCACCATTCGGTGGACTCCTCGGAGATGAGCTTCAAGATCGCCGGCTCCCACGCCCTCAAGCAGGCGGTGGAGCAGGTCGGCAGCGCGGTGCTGGAGCCGGTCAGCGAGGTCCACGTCGAGGTTCCCGACGCCTACCAGGGCGACGTGCTCGGCGACCTGAACTCCCGGCGGGGCCAGGTGTTCGGCACGGAGCCGGGCTCGGCCGCCGGCACGAGCGTGATTCACGCCCATGTGCCGACCTCGGAGATCCTCAGCTACGTGATCGACCTGCGGTCGATGACCGGCGGCACCGGCACGTTCAGCGCCCAGCACCACGACTACCAGCCGCTGCCGCACGCCCTGCTGGCCAGAGTCATGGCCGCCGACGACTGATCCGCGACCGCGCCGTCCCGCCTGTTCGCTCGACCTCTCAGCGCGCTCGAAGGGACTCGAACCCCCAACCTTCTGATCCGTAGTCAGATGCTCTATCCAAATTGAGCTACGAGCGCTGGGGAAGCACCAGTGTACGCCCTGGCAGCCTCGCGGCCTACGAGGCTGCGCAGATGCCGGCTTCGATGGCCTCGCGCTCGGATGCGGTGGGAGCGCGGCCCAAGAAGATCTCGAAGTAGGCCGCCGGGGTCGCAGCCTTGGCGGCGGTGGACGTGTCGACACCTTCGTGCCATCCCATTTGCATGCGGTAGATGGTGCGGGCCCGGTATCGCGTCATCGCTGGGTCGTGGCCCTCGGGTTCGATCATCTCCGCCAAGGCGGCCAAGCGCCGCTCGTCGGCCGCTCTCAGCTTCTCGAGCACGGCAGGATCGTGGCGGCTCCATTCCCTCACGGCCACCTCCAGTCGCGGATCGAAGTCCAAACACCCGAGCCAGAGCTGCGACAAGGCGATGTACCGGTCGATGAGCGTCCCCGGAGCGGTGGCGGCCTGCACGACTGCGGTGGTGTTCTTGTCCTCCCAGGCGTCCAGCAGCCCGCCCAGCAGCGCTTCCCGGCCCGTGAAGTGCCAGTAGAAGCTGCCTCTCGTCACGCCCAGTCTCTTGGAGATCGGCAGGATCCTGACTGCGGTGACGCCGCCTTCCACGAGGACCTCGAGGCCGGCCGTGATCCAGTCATCAGCGGAGAGTCGGCCCTCAGCAGCCATACAGGGATCGTATCTAACATGTTCATGTCAGATACGAATCGCGCGCAACCTTCGCGCGGCTCCGATGATCGCCGGGCCTGTCGTGGGCACCGGCGGTTGATCTAGAGTCGTTCGATGACGCCGCCCGCTCGACGCGGTTCCTTGTCTCTCCGGTCTGCGGCCTCACAGCGAGCGGCGAGCTTGTGACCTCGGGCGACGTGTTCCGGCTGCTGGAATCGACTCACGTCGGCGCCTATGCAGTGTCCGTCGACCAGACCATCGTGTCCTGGAACCAGGCCGCGCAGCGGATCCTGGGGTTCTCTGCGGAGCAGGTCCTTGGGCGCAGGTGCTACGACGTGCTGGCCGGTCTCAGCCCGGGCAGCATCGTCGCCGGGTGCCTGCAGGGCTGCCCGTCCATGCGCGCGCTGAAGGCGGGGGAGGTCCCAGGCGCAGTGGATGTGCGGATGCTTTGCTCGTCCGGCGAGCGCAGGCAGGTCTCGGTCACGCCCATGGTGGTTGCGGGCCAGGGCAACGACGCTCCCGTGATCGTGCACGTGATCCACGACAGCTCTGAGAGCGAATCCCCCGAGGCGGCCGCCGACTCGGTGCGCGAGGGTCTGGCGCGGCGAGGAGCCGACGTCGTGTCGGATCGTCCGGCTGCGGCGCCGGACTCCGCGCGAGTGCCCGAGCTGACCCGCAGGGAACTGGAGGTGCTGCGCCTGGTGGCGCTGGGCCGCTCGACACCCGAGATCTCCCGGCAACTCGCCATCAGCTCCCACACGGTGCTCAACCACATTCGCAATTTCCGCGAGAAGCTCGATGCGACCACCAAGCTGGAGGCGGTCGTAACCGCAGTCCGGCTCGGACTCCTCGACTGGCCGTAGCGCGAGAGCGAGCCCGGATCACCCGGGCGCAAGCACCTGCGCGCGCTTCCTGCGAAGAGTTCGGCTATACAAATGCGGTCGTCTCGAAGGGAGTCCGAGTGACCGGCAAACCTGATCCGTTCAGCGTCCCCTTCGGGACCATCTCCTGCGACTGGATGACCACCGCCCGCGCCGACGGCGGTCCATACGTCTATAGCGGGACGCCCGAGCCGTACGGGGATCTGGCGATCAGCCCCGCCGCGCACGTGCTGCACTACGGCAGCGCAATCTTCGAGGGCCTCAAGGCCCACCGCCAGCGCGACGGATCGCTGGCCGTGTTCCGGCTCGACAGCCATGTTGAGCGGATGGTCAGCAGTGCGGCCCTGCTGAGGCTGCCCCGTGTCGAGAAGGACACGCTGCGCCAGATGGTCATCGACGCGGTGGAGGCCAACGCGGCCGAGGTTCCCGATCCGCCGGGCTCGCTGTACATCCGCCCGACCCTCATCGGGACCGATCCCGACATCGGCGCCGCGGCCCGCCCGACCCGCAGCGCGCTGCTGTATGTGGTCAACAGCCCGGTCGGCGACTACTTCAAGGGCGGCGTGCGGCCGCTCACCCTGCTGGTGGAGACGTCCATCCCCCGGACCGTGCCCCAGTTCGGCATGATCAAGTGCGGCGCGAACTACGCGATGGCGCTGGGGGTGACGCTGGACTCGATGGCCGGCAACGAGGCCATCGATCAGATTCTCTTCGCCACCGGCGGCGACATCACCGAGACGGGCGCCGCGAACTTCTTCCTCGCCGATGACGAACGGGTCATCACCCGCAGCCTGGACGAGTCGTTCCTGCACGGCGTCACCCGGGTGTCGGTGATCGAGCTCGCCCGGCATCTGGGCTACGAGGTGGAGGAGCGGACGATCACTCCCGACGAACTGATCGATTGGGCCGAGCGGGGCGAGGCCTTCCTGTCGGGGACCGCCGCGGTGCTGGCGCCGGTGGGCACCATCATCCGCGACGACACGACGCTCACCGTCGGCGACGGCCAGCCGGGCCGCAACACCATGAGGCTGCGCCAGGCACTGGTGGACATCCAGGTGGGAGCAGCCCCGGACCTGTTCGGCTGGCGCACCCCGGTACAAGGCTGAGCTTCACGACCGGGGCGACCGTTTGAACTCCATCTGCCGCCTGCGATGCGAGCGCGTCGCAGAAGAAGGTGATCCACTCGTCCCATGCGCCGGTGACGCTGACCTGCTCGAGCTACACGCTCCGTCCCGGAGACATGGACTCCAGGGCATCATGGTGGCCCTCGGAACCGAGACGCCAACAGCCTGCGCCTCAACGGCGGCGAAATCCACGACCGCGCCGGCAATCTGGCGAACCTGTCCTATAACACCGTCGCGGTCGACCCGGACTGGCGGGTGTCCACCTCAATTTGAAGGGGCTGGGTCAAGCGCAGCCGCCTCCTTCGATGGGTGAGACGATACGGGCCACCTGTTCAGCCGGATCGGGATCGGCGTGGGAACCCTTGCGGGCTGAACGTTCGGTCCACTCGCCCTTGGCCCTTCCGAGATCGTCGGACATGAGGTCGGCCAATTCTGTTCGGACGGCATCGGCTTCGGACTGCAACTCGAACTTGCGGGCGAAGGCGTCGGCCGGCAATGCCCGCAACTCGGCATCGATCTCAGCTAGTCGCTGATGGAGGTCGGCGGCAGGATCTCTGACGGCGTCATCCTATGCAGGCATCCTTGAGACCGCGTTGTGGACCATGTCTCGGGGCGTTCAGGGTCCGAGGGCGGTGATGGGCACCACAGCTACGCCGTCGGGGCGTTCGTAGGCGAACCCGGTGGCGGTGATCACTACCAGCCGGCGGGGTTCGCCGACTCTGGTCGGGTCGATCCGGTCGTCTCGGAGCTGGACGAGCGAGGCTGCGGCGGCCTCGACTGCGGCCCGGCCTCCGAGCTTGATCTCGGCCGCCATCCAATGCCGGTTTCGCAATGGTTCCAATGTAGATCTTGCAACGCGACTAGTGCTGGTCGTGCAAGCCCTAGCGGGCGACTTTCCCACGGTGAGCCGCGATGTGCCAGAATCGCACGATGCTAGAGTCCGATCCAGTGGAGCTGTGCGGCCGGATCGCTGAGGCGCGTGAACTTGCCGGGTTGACGCAAGAGCAGGTGTCCGCGGCCACCGGGCTCGGCCGAACCGTGATCGCAAAGATTGAGGCAGGCTCCAGGAGGCTCGCCGCGACGGAACTCGTGTTGCTCGCCGAAGTGCTTGACCGGCCGGTGGATTGGTTCTTCACCGCCTCCCCGCCAGCGGTGGTGAGTCGTCGGTCTGACCCGGATGTCGGTGGGCGGTCGGCGGTGCTTGATTCGCGGGTTGAGCGGATCGCTCGCGATGTCGACTTTCTGATCGGCGAGGGCGAGATCCCCCAGATCATGAGGATTGCGCTGGATCCTCCTTTGACCGTTGAAGCATCCGAGGAGGCCGCTGTTGAGTTGCGGGGGAAGCTCGGTGTGCATCAAGGGCCGCTGCTAGACCTTCAAGCACATGCGGAGCGCGCTGGTTTGTTCTCGTTCTCTCTCGACCTCGGCAAGGCAGGCGGTGATGCTGCGTATGTGGCGGTCGGAGACCTAGGCGTGGCAGTCATCAACGGTGCGCTCGATCCCGGGCGACGCCGCTTCAATCTCGCCCACGAACTCGGTCATCATGTGTTTCAGGACGCGTATGCACCAGAGGTCGGGCTCTCTCCGCAGGATGACAACGAGGAGCTGATCAACGCGTTCGCGATCCACCTGCTCCTTCCACGCGGTGAGGTTCAAGGGATTATCTCAGAGTTTGAGGGGAATCCTCGTCTCGCTGCGGTGGCAGCAGCAGTGCGCCATCGGCTGAGTTGGACAGCTGTGTGTGCCCAGCTGCGAAATCTTGGCGCCATCGATGCTGGGACTCGTGAGGAGCTTGCGAACCGCCCGCCTTCCCGTGTGGACTTCATCGACCTAGGAGAGCATTGGGTTGCTGAGCTCGACCCGCCGCGCGTACCGCCGCTGTATGGCAGGAAGGTCCTCGCGGCATACAGACGCGGGAAGCTCACCGAGGCGCGTGTCTTGGAGCTCTTGTGGCGGACGGTCGATCATTCTGAGCTTCCGGCACAAGAGGAGGTGCCCCTTGAGGCATGGAGGCGCGAGTTCGAGCAGCTCGCGTGAGTCCATCGCTGATCTTTGACAATACGCCTCTGAGTCACTTTGCCCGAGCCGCACGGCTGTCAACACTCGAGGCGATCGTCAAGCCATATCTATGCGTGACGCCAGTCGAAGTCCGAAGCGAGATTCTTGCGGGAGTTGCGGAGATGCCGGACCTAGCGGACGTGCTGACAGCACATTGGCTGAAGGCGGTTGAACTCTCAGAGGTGCACGAACTCGCCGCATTCGCTCGCTACAAGTCGCAACTTGGCGGCGGCTTGAAGGAGAACACTGGTGAGGCCGCCGTATTGGCATGGGCGGCAGTTCAGGGGGGCGTGGCGATCATCGACGAGCGTGCCGCCAGCCGGATAGCGCAACGGGATGGCATCCTGGCCCACGGCTCTGTGTGGCTTGTTGTTCAAGGAGTCCGACAGGGCGAACTGGACCGCTCTGCGGCTGAAACACTGGTCGATGAACTGCGAGCGACGGACATGCGACTACCAATCGATGGCAGAGGACTGTTCGCCTGGGCGTATGGGCAAGGACTGCTCCCATAGTGGTGAGAAACGGACGGTTAGGCGAGTGGTCTCGGAGGCATTGGATGCGCCCCGGAGGACTTCGGTCACCCAGAAGTCCTTCTCAAGGTGTGCTGGCGGGATGCCGGTCGCTTCAGCGACGCGGGTGACGTACACCTCGAGTTCATCGAGGCGCGTTCGGAGTGGAGTGGTCAAGACTCGAGTGTTTCCACGAGCGGTCGCCAGCGTTGGTTGGGAGTGCCAGCTTCATCCCTTGCGGTGCGGCAGATGACGGCAGTGGCCCTCGTGATCGCGAACGAGCCCGCAAGGCAGGCCGGTGGATTTCACATTGCGTGGGCACAGACGCTTGGACGAGCGGGTTGTGGGCATGTCGCGGCCATTCGAAAGGAGAGGATCCGCGAGCAGCAGCGCGTAGTCGTTGTTGGATGCCCCGGGGTCGCACACGGTCGAGGACATCACGTCGAATGCTTCGAACACTTTGTCGGCGTCGTACACGCGCAGCGAGGGGCCTCCGGAGCGGCCCTTGACGACACCGGCTATCTCCAGACGGCGCAGCGCATCCCCGCAACGCCTTTGCGAGAACCCAGTCGCCTCAGCCAGCGTCTTTTGGGTCACCGACGGGTTCGCAGGGAGGTAATCGAGGGCCGCGGCCGCGACGGAGCGTCTCGCGCGGCCGCCGACAGCGCTCCGCCAGTGGTTCTGAAGAGTGCTGATCGCATGCTGGTAACGCACCACCGCTGCGCTCGATTTCTGCACGGCGTCCGCGAGAACCTCCAGCCATCGCACCAGCGCCTCGGAACGGTCCGGATGATCTGCGTCCCCAATGTAGGTCTGGAAATCTGCGAGGGCGTCAAGGTACGCATCCCGGTTGCGGGACAGTGCCAGGCTGATCGGCGGCATCATGGCATCGGGCACGCAGCGATCCTTGAGCACGCCGTACAGCACGGCGCGGCCGGCGCGGCCGTTCCCGTCGCCGAACGGGTGGATGGTCTCGAACTGGGCGTGAGAGATCGCCGCCTGCAGCAACGGCGGATGGTCGTCCCCGCGCAGGTACACGATCAGGTCCGCCAGCAACGGCAGGCACATCTCTGGCGGGGGAGGCACGAAGTCGCTGTCGAGTGGGTGCCAGTCGTTCCCGCCGATCCAGTTCTGGTCGGATCGCACCTCCCCGCCGAGGTGAGGGGTGGGCGAAGCGGCCATCAGAGAGCGGTGGGCGTCCAGTAGCGTCTCTAGGCGCAGATCCTGTCGTTGTGCGAGCATCTGCTGCGCGGCAGCGGTCGCGTCGATGTTTCCGATCACCTCGGCCACCGAGCCATGGGCAGCGTCTTCGCCCGTGTGCTGACGCTTCGCTAGCGCCTGCACAACTCGCTTGGGATCGGGGGCCACTCCCTCGATGTGGGACGAACCAAGAGACTCCGCCCAGAAGCAGATGTCTCCACCGGAGTGGGGCTTCAACCGGCTTGCTGTGTCCACCAGAACGCGCTCGGTCTCGCCCAAGAACGCTGCGACGTCGGCTGTCAGCGTCGGCTGCCAGCCCTCCAACCTGTGAGGTATATAGGCATTGAAGCGGCCACTACGACGATCTCTTGCACGCAGCGCTTGCGGGTTCCCGTACCACTTCTGAGAGACAAGTCTGCCCATGTGCCTGACTCCTGCTTAGCGTGCCAGACGGGTGCCTATTTGACACGCTAAGCAGTTTAGCGTGTCAGACATGCGGCGGGGAGGCTCGCCAGACTGTGCACGCACGAGGTTCGCCTGGCGCTACCGGCGGCAACTCACCGGCTGGCGGGATGTTAGCTACCAAGCATCTACCGAGTTCAGCGAGGGTGGATGTCCCCGGTGTCACAGCGGAGAGCGGTCGTAGCCCGGTGTCAACAGCCATGCGAAGGCTCCTTCACTTGGGTCTATTGCCCGTCAACCTTCCCTCGATCCGTCGTCTCTCGGGCTCGACGTTGGAGAATCGACGCGGTGCCACCCATTCGAGTTGCAGGGGCCGGCCGCTGCGGGTTGGGCCTATCTGTAGCGCCGCGATGCGCTCGGCGCGGCCAGAGCCGACGAGCGCATCGGCGAGGAGCACTTCCACGACACCTGCGAATGAGTCTTCGTCCAGACCGATCTACGGGTTCAGCCAGCGAACCCCTTGAGGCGGTAATGCCAGTGATGCCGGTGCCCCCCAGCAGGTGATGGTGTCGTCGGTCGCGAGCGCGCAGCTGTGGCTGCCGCTCGCGGTTATGGCCTTGTAGGTGCCCTCCGGGGCGTGGAGTCGCCCGTGCTCGTTGGCTCCCCAGCAGGTGATGGTGTCGTCGGTGGCGATGGCGCAGCTGTAATGCTCGTGGGCCGCGATGGCCTGGTAGGTGCCTTCTGGGGCGTCGGTCTGCCCGTGGTAGTCCTCGCCCCAGCAGGTGATGGTGTCGTCGGCTGTGATGGCGCAGGTGTGGCTGGTACTGGTGGCGACCGCCTTGTAGGTGCCTTCTGGGGCGTCGTATTGGCCGTGGTCGTTGGTTCCCCAGCAGCGAAAGGGGAAGTCCTCTAGCGTGCAATTGGGGACGCCGCCGCCCCAGCAGGCGAGGTCGTCGTCGGTTGTGATGGCACAGCCGTGTTCCCAGTGGCCGGTGATGGCCTTGTAGGTGCCGTTCGGGGCGTCGGTCTGGCCCAGGTCGTTGAGCCCCCAGCAGTTGATGGTGTCGTCGGTTGTGATGGCGCAGGTGTGAAAGCCGCTGGCGGCTATGGCTTTGTAGGTGCCTTCCGGGGCGTCGGTTTGCCCGTGGTAGTTCTCGCCCCAGCAGGTGATGGTGTCGTCGGCTGCGATGGCGCAGCCGTGTCTCCAGCCGACGGCAACCGCTTTGAAGGCGCCTTGCGGGGCGTCTGTTTGCGCTGAGGGGCCCCAGCAGGTGATGGTGTCGTCGGTCGCGATGGCGCAGCTGTGTTCCCAGCCGGTGGCCACGGTCTTGTACGTGCCTGGCGGCGCGGCGAAAATGGAGGCGTTCTTGAAGTGGTGGTACTGCCCCCAGCAGGTGATGGTGTCGTCGGTTGTGATGGCGCAACTGTGGGCTGCTCCGACGTCGACAGCCTTGTAGGTGCCCTCGGGGGCGTCAGTGCTCCAGTGTTCGATGCGCCCCCAGCAGGTGATGGTGTCGTCGGTTGTGATGGCGCAGCTGTAGCTCAAACCCGCGGAGACGGCCTTGTACGTGCCCGCCGGGGCGGCTAGGTCGTAGAAGTGGTTTCGCCCCCAGCAGTTGATGGTGTCGTCGGTCGCGATCGCACAGTAGCCGCCTGCGGCTGAGCCGCTGGTGGCGAGGGCCTTGTAGGTGCCCTCGGGTGAGTCGAGAGCCCCGTAATCGTTCCCCCAGCAGATGATGGTGCTGGTGTCGTCGATCGCGATGGGGCACGAGTCGAGAGCGTTGTCATCGTTGGCCCCCCAGCAGGTGATCGTGTCGTCGGTCGCGATGGCGCAGGCGTGCCCCCAGCCGACGGCAACCGCTTTGAAGGCGCCTTGCGGGGCGTCTGTTTGCCCGTGGTAGTTCTCGCCCCAGCAGGTGATGGTGTCGTCGGTCGCGATGGCGCAGCTGTGTTCATCGCCGGAGGCCACGGTCTTGTAGGCGCCTTGCGGGTCGTCTGTTTGCCCGTAGGGGCGTGCTCCCCAGCAGGTGATGGTGTCGTCGGTCGCGATGGCGCAGCTGTAGCGTGTGGCGGCGCTGAGGGCCCTGTAGGTTCCCTCAGGGGCGTCGGTTTGCCCCAAGTTGTTCCCCCCCCAGCAGGCGATGGTGTCGTCGGCCCTGATGGCGCAGGTGTAGTCGCCTCCGCTGGCAAGGGCCTTGTACGTGCCCTCGGAGTCGCCGTCCACTCCTGCGCCGGCACTCTCGGGCAGCTCCGGCTCGGTTGCAGTCTCGGCGGGCGTTTCGGTCGCTCCGGTCTGGTCATCAACAGAGCCGGCCGGCGCCTCGGCGGCCGCTCCCGTCTGCGTGTCGATGGTCTTGGCTGGTTCTAGAGGCGCGCTGGTCTCCCTGCGCGGGTGTTCGGGCGGTTCGCTGAGCCTCTCGGACGCTGCCGGTTCGGAGGCGGCGCCGGAAGTTGACGGAGCCCTGTCGTCCGGCACGTCCGCAGAGCCGACATCCTCCGAAGCGCAGCCGGCGGCGATGAGCATCACGGCTACCGCTGCCACCGCGGCCGGGCTGCGACGATTGGTTCTCCCCCGCGGGTGACGACCGCCGCGAGCACGGCTGCCGGCCCCGGTCAGACCCATGGCCTCAGCCAGCGAGAGTCTTCTCACGGATCCAGCGGATCCCGGCGGGGCGGTACCCACTGGGCGGTCGGTCACGGCCACGTGGGAGTCGTCGAGGTCTATGACGAGCACGTTACCCGGATGCGACTAGCGGAAGTCGGTCGTTTCGGGTGCTCCCGAATACCAGACCCGACGATGGCTGTGGCAACTGCTCGGGTATGCGCTGTTGGACTACTCAATCAATATGGCATCGACACCGTCGGCGTGTATCTCAGCCGACAAGGGCACTTCCTAGAATGGCCCGTTGAACGCTTGGCCCAAGAAATATCATCCCGGGAGGCCATCTCCTGGGATGTAGCGCGCAGCGAGTTCCAGTTCATATGGTGTGGGGCCAGCTGCCCTGTTCACCATAGAGACGGTACGGTTGGCCCGTGAGAGGATATTCGGCGACTAGGCCGGGCTTGGGAGAACGTGCCGAATGGTCAGCGTCGCTGTGTGCTGATTCGATCGGTGACCGGCCGACGCGGCTTGGGCCGTGCACGGCCGGTCACCGCGACGCGATCCGACCGGGTGGCCATAGCGATCATCTGCTGGCCGTTGGGCCTGCACTATCGGTTCGGGCCTTTGGTGGCCGCATCGACGGAGCCGTCTGGCTGAGCCGGTCGGCTTCTTGAGCAAGCTGCATCCAGCCGGGTTCTACGAACTGATGCCCAAGACCCTCGCCTCGGCCACCGTCGATCGGTTGTTGCGCGACGCCACATCGTCCTCACCTCTCAAACAACGCAGGCACCGTGGCGGTGACGGGGATAGGGGCAGCGTTCTACACTGGGGTTTGTGAGCGGTTCTAGGACCAGGCCTCGCAGCGTTGCGATGACGGTGCAGCGTCTCGCGGCTGAGCTGGTTGATCCGGCTTGGCCCGTTGACCGGGCTCTGGTCCAGTTCGTTATGGATTGGCGTCGTTATCCCGAACAGCGCGAGGCGGTTGTGGCGAGCCCACTTCCGGCGGGTACTGACGAGGTGGTGGCGGCCAAGATGGCTGCGGTGGTTCACGCGTTGTGTGACCGTGATGGTGTTGGGGTGCCGACGTGGGTCAGCGGCTGTCGCGTTGCCGTTGAGATTGCGTTGTTCAGGGCGTTCGTTGACACGCCTTTCGGTCATCGCATTCGCCGCAGCGCGCCACGAGTTTGCGCGGATCATGGGGTGTGGTTCAGCGCGGATTTGCTCGACGCCTAGACACGCCCATGGTGCAGCGCTTCGACGAACTGGATGCTGAGCGGCTGCGCGAGCTGTTCGGCGAGTTCAGAGCATATTTATTGTCGGTCTTCTGGCGGAGACGGTGGGATTCGAACCCACGAACGACTTGCATCGTTACTTCCTTAGCAGGGAAGCGCCTTCAACCGGACTCGGCCACGTCTCCGGAAGCTCTGAGCGTACCGGCGTGCCGGCTAGGAGCAGTCCACGCAGGCCACGTCGTCGACGTCGGTACCCCCGAGGAACGCGGTGAGCCAGTCGAGGAATGCCACCCCCTCCACCTCCTGGGTGTAGAGCAGCTCCCGGAACAGGATCGTGTGGTCGCTGCCGGGGGCCATGTAGCTGGCCTGGTCGATCCCGGCCGCCTCGATCAGGGCCTCGTTCTGGTACATGAGCTGGTCGATGCTGCCGGCGTCGAACCCGGCCAGGACCGCGAAGAACTCCTGGGTGCTGTCGAAGGCATTGTCGTAGCGGGCGAAGCGCGCCCGGGGAGCGTGGGTGCCGGCGCGGATGAACAGCTCCGGCAGCCCGTACTCAGCGATGGTGACCCCCTCGTTGACGGGCCAGTCGGGTATGACGTTGCCGGTGCCCCACAGCCCTCCGATGTAGGAGTTGATGCCGGGGTCGCTCGGGTAGGCCCCCGAAGCGTCGGCCACCACCGTGATGCTCGCCTCGCTGAACAGGTCGGCGGCCAGGCCGCCGTAGAGCGCGGCCGAGGCTGATCCCGCGCTCGAGCCGGCCACCACCACCTCGGTGGCGCCGCCGAAGCGCTCGACAGCGGTGGCCAGCGCGGTGTTGGCGTTGACGAAGCCGTTGTGCTGCACCAGCACCCCGTCGCCGTAGTCGTAGGTCCGGTTGCCGAGGTGCAGGTCCCCGGTGCAGTACAGCGCCACCACGAACGAGTGGTCCTTGAGCGGGTTGAGGGGATTCTCGAAGTCGAATATGCCGCTCCACTCCGTGACGTTGTTCGCCGTCAGGGAGATGTCGGTGTCGATCTTGTACGCGTTCCCCGGGCCGGTGAACGAACAGCTCTCCTGGCTGAAGCACGCCCCGCCGCCCTGCAGGTAGAACACCAGCTTGGACGGGTCGCCCTCCCGCACCCAGTAGTGGTAGTCGGTGCCGTCGGCGCAGCTGCAGTCCTCGCCGCCGTTCAGGGCCACCCATTCCCCGACCGTCGCCACCACTTCATTGGTGAACGGAGCCTCGGTAGTCGTGGTGGGGGCTGCGGTTGTGGTGGGGGCTGCGGTTGTGGTGGGCGCCGCGGTTGTGGTGGGGGTTGCGGTTGTGGTGGGCGCTGCGGTAGTCGTGGTGGGGGCCGCGGTTGTGGTGGGGGCTGCGGTTGTGGTGGTCGCCTCCGTTGTCGGTGCGGCGGTGGTCGGAGCAGCCACCGGCTCGGCGCTCTCGTCGGAGCCGCCGCAGGATGCGGTCACCACAGCGACAACGGCCAGCGCGGCCAACATGCGGGTGCGGGTCATGGGAACTCCCCAACTACTCATGGTCTCGGCAGGTTAGGCGCGTGCGACCCCGGTCCGCCTCTCAGCGCGGAGGGAGGGCCCGCGATGACCGCCGTCCTCTCCCGTGATCGTCCGTTCTCGTCTCTTATCATAAGTACGGGTCAGAGGCCATAGGTCTTGGTGCTTAGACACAGGGGTGCCCCGGGACCTCGCAGAGATGTGCCTCGGGCATGCTGTCAAGGGAGTCGAAGGCGCCTACCAGCGCTCTGACATGATCGACCGGCGCCGACCATTGATGGAGACGTGGGCACAGCACCTCCAATCGTCGCTGGCCACATGATTTCGGTGCTGGACTGCGGCCAAGCCCCGAAATCAACCGACCCACCTGAACGACTCAGCCCCAGATCCTGGGTGACTTGGTGATGGGCCACCTGCTGTGCTGTGGTCGGAACCAGCGCCGGATACGTGGCGCTGGCGCACCTCAACGAACCTGCGCAACCAGCGGCGGGCGATCCCGGGCCGGCGATGTTCTACTCCCCGGACGGCTCGTCCTGGCTTGCCGTCGACCCTCCCGCCGGGGCCGGAGCGCGCCTGCATCGCCTTCATGCTGTAGAGGATGGAGTGCTGGTGACCGGCCCCTCGATCAGCGGCCGAGCAGATTCCGGGCAGGACGAGCCCGGAATAGAGGTGTGGCTCGGCGACGCGACGGGATCGAACTGGCAGCCAGTCGAATTGCCCCTGCCTCCAGGGCGCTGGGACATCCGGTTGTGGGGCGACGGACGCGGCGCCGTGGGAATAGGCGAAAGACTGGACACGGACAACCTATACGACTTCTACTGGGTGATCGGTTCGGCCGACGGAGTCAACTGGCTGGTCGAGCGGCTCTTCACGGCCTGGGATCACCGCTTCGAGATCAACGGCAATCTGATAGTCGGAGTCCACCATTACGGAGAGATCCGACGCTTCGTCATCCCATGAGGAGCAATGGCGACGTCTTCGAACGCTACTCAAGGCTACCGGCTGATCCGCATGACCCAGGCCCCCGATCAGGACGTCGACGCGGTCCTGGCCCTGCTCGAGGAGTGCCATCCCTAGCGCCGTGAATGCCCTGATCAAGTACCTGGACGGGCTCGCCCTGTCGGATGGTGAGCGCGACGGTGAGCTACTGGCGGTGCTGCCATGGAAGCGGCGCCTTCACCGAGCCCGCCCCGAAGACTCCACGCCGGACTCCAACATCCCGCTAACGCACCTCTCCAGACCCAGCGGACCCCTCATCAGGCCTGCCGGAAGCCTCCTGCTCACCCTTCGCTTGCGAGGGCGTCGATCTCGTCCACAAGCGTAGGAAAGGCTCGTTTCGACGACATCCCACACGAGGCGATCATCAACGTCGGCGTATCCGTGGATCAACACGTTGCGGAACGCGATGATGCGGCGGTATCCGCTGATCCTGGCGGCTACCGCCTCGTCGACCCTCGCGAGCCGGGCCATCGCTTCGCCGATGATTTCGAACTGTCTCTCGACCGCGGCGCGCAACATGGCGTCGTTGCGGTACTGGTCGAAGGATCGGCCTGCCGTGAACTCTCGCAGCACGTTCGCGGCGCGCTGTATGTCGTCGAGGTACTTGCGGCTCTCAAGCCTCATACAACGCGGCCCTCGTTCGATCGACAGACTCCAAGAAGTACGGGTTCCTGATCGCTGAGCGCACGACGAGATCAACCGGCATCTCAAAGAGCTCCTCGAGAGCCTCCAGAAGACCGAAGTAAGCGTTGGCGTAGTCGTCGAGCGCGGCCGGCTGGAACTCGACCAAGAAGTCCAGATCGCCGCAGTCGGCGTCGTTGCCAGCCGCAGCGGCGGACCCGAACAGCGCGAGCCGTCGAACATTGAAACGCGAGCACAGACGCTCAAGGTCGGCCGCGCGTTGGGCCACCGCGGCGATCATGCAGCACTCCTACCGCACCCACGGGCGCGCTGAAAACAACTGGCACCACCGGGCACAGCCCCGGCGGCGGGCGAGCCGCTACCGCGCGTCGTGTCACCGGGGCGCGTCCTCACAAGACCCTGCCCGCTCCTGCCATGCTGCACACCCCAACAGTATCCCAGCCACCTCCGACAACGTCCGAGCCCATGACCTGCCTTGAACCGCGACTCAGCCTCAGTGCGCGGCGGTGTCCCCCTGAACCCCGAGTCATAGGGTGCTGAGCGACACTCTGAAGCACGGCGAATGGGGGAGTCATTATGCGCCGGGCAGCCTCACTCGTCTCGTCGATGCTCGCCGTTGGGCTGCTGTTCGTTGGCTGCGCCGACGGCGACACCTCAACGGAACGGCAGGAATCGCAAGCTGGCGATCTGGCGGCAGCCGGCGATGATGGCCCGCTCAACGGTACGGTGCGTGAGGGCGCAGAGCGACGGGACCAACCCGACGGAAACTCTGAGCCGCAGCCTGTGAACCCCGAGCCTGCGACCGTGCGCCTCGGCGACCGGTTTGAGTGGTGTGGGGACATCCAGAGAGATTGGGACAGACAAGCTCAAGTCCAAGAGCAAGTCGATGCCGAGAGGCTATAATGCGAAACGAGTAGGAGCGGAGGGAGGGGGATTCGAACCCCCGGGACCGGTGAAGGTCCAACGGTTTTCAAGACCGTCGCAATCGTCCGCTCTGCCATCCCTCCGCAGCCAAGGATACGGGGGCTCCCGCGGCGCGCCGCGGGGCCGGTGTCAACCGAGGATGCGTCCTCGCAGGTCGTCGATCCAGACCGCGGCCTTGCGCACCTCGACCTGGTTCATCAGATGGTCGTGGTGGTCCACCGACGCCGACGGGTAGGAGCCCAGGAACTTCACCCGGGCGGTCTTCATGCGGAGGTTGCGCAGGGCGTCGGCCACCACCTCGTCGGCGATGTGGCCCTCGCAGTCGAGCAGAAAACAGTATTGGCCCAGGCTGGCCTTGGTAGGACGGCTCTGCAGGCTGGTGAGGTTGATGGCCCGGGCCGCGAACTCGCCGAGGATGCCGATGAGCGAGCCCGGCGCATCGGAGCGCTGGTAGACGACCATGCTCGTCTTGTCGTGGCCCGTGGGCGCGGCGACCACGTCCGCGGCCACCAGCACGAAGCGGGTCTGGTTCTCGGCGTGGTCCGCGATGTCGGCGGCCAGCACCTCCAGGCCGTACACCTCCGCCGAGCGCAGCGGCGCGATGGCCGCGGTGGCGCGATCGTCGGACTCGGCCAGGCTGCGGGCGGCGTCCGCGGTCGAGTTGGCCGCCTCGAACACGGCGCCGGGGAGGTGCTCGGCCACGTAGCCGCGGCACTGCGCATGGGCCACCGGGTAGGAGCGGACCCGCTCCACCGATTCCAGGGTCACACCCGGCCGGGCCAGCAGGTTCAGGTTGACGTCGATGATCACCTCGCGCTGGATGAACAGGTCGGTGTCGAAGGCCAGCGCGTCGAGGGTGGCGGTCACCGACCCCTCGATCATGTTCTCGATGGCGACCAGCCCCAGGTCGACCTCGCCGCTCTCGACTGCCTGCAGCACGTCGATGATCGAGTTGATGGGCCGGTGGTTCATGGCGGCCAGGTCGGGCTGGGAGTAGATGGCCTGCTCGGTGAACGTGCCTGCCGGCCCCAGGTATCCCACGGTCGGCTTTCGCGGCTCTTCGGGCGACCCCATCCACGGCAGGGTACGGCCCATCGGGCCGATCAGCGCCGTTCGGAGCAAGCGTTAGGGTGAGGGATGTGGACGACCGGCTCTACTTCCGTCAGCTGCTGTCGGGGCGCGACTTCGCGACCGGCGACGGGCTGGCCCGCCAGATGGTGAACTTCGTCTACGCCGTGGGCGACCGCCAGAGCGGTCAGGCCGTGCTCGTCGACCCGGCCTACGACACCTACGGGCTCCTCGACCTCCTGGAGGCCGACGGCATGGCCTGCACCGGCGTGCTGGCCACCCACTACCACCCCGACCATGTGGGCGGCCACATGATGGGACTGGACATCGAGGGAGTCACCCGGCTGCTGGAGCGGGTGTCGGTGCCGATCCACGTGCAGGCCGACGAAGCCGACCTCGTCAAGAAGGTGACCGGCGTGGACGACGACTGCCTGGTCAGCCACGCCTCCGGCGATGTGGTCACCGTCGGCGCCGTGGACATCGAGCTCATCGCCACGCCGGGCCACACCCCCGGCAGCCAGTGCTTCCTGGTCGACGGCCGTCTAGTGGCCGGCGACACCCTGTTCCTGGAGGGCTGCGGCCGTATGGACCTGCCCGGATCCGACCCGGCCCAGATGTACGAGAGCCTCACCACCAGGCTGGCCCGGGTGCCCGACGACGCGGTGCTGTACCCCGGGCACCGCTACTCGATGGAATCGTCGGCCACCATGGGCATCACCCGCGAGCGCAACTACGTGTTCCGGCCCACCAGCCGCGAGCAGTGGCTCGCCGCCTTCGCCGGCTGACCGCAGCGGGAGTGGTGACCGACGAACTTCTGTCAAGAAACCACCGCATAGGTGGAAAATTGACAGAAGTTCCTAGACCCAGGGGCAGTTGGAGTTTCGGTCGCCGAACGTGTCGCCGGTGCGGTAGCGGTCGAGCGTGAACGGCTCGAGCTCGTCGGGCTTGTCGCCGTGCACCAGCATCTGCGCCGTCAGCTTGCCCACCCCGATCATCTTGAACCCGTGGTTGGAGTCGGCGATCACCCAGGCGTTGTCGGCCACGTAGTCGAACACCGGCACGTTGTCGGGAGTGAACGCGCCGATCCCGCCGTTGCGCCGCTCCTTGAAGTAGGGCCGCAGGTTCTCGAGGCGCTTGAACAGCATGCCCAGCGTGGCGCAGTAGTAGTCGGCGAACCACTCCTCGGCCTGGTACTCGTCGTTCAGGTGGCCGTAGGGCTCCACCGCCGCCCGCGGGCCGATCTTCACCGGGATGGTCCCGCCCTGCAGGCCGGGCGCGCCGACCCGCTCGGCCGCGTAGCGCACATACGAGTAGAAGTGGTCCTTGAGGAACCGGCCGTCGTCGGAGTACACCGGCGTGTTCATCAGCTCCACATGCAGCACCGGCGAGTCGCGGTGCGCGGCGGTGCGGAAGTCGACGCCGGTGGGCAGCACGACCTCGCCCTCCAGCAGCCGCCAGTAGGTCCACATGTCCATCTGCTCGGCGACGTGGCCGTCGGGGTACACGACGTCGAGGTGCGAGGGTCCGCCGAGCCACTCCCAGTGCTCGGGCGTCCACGCGCCCGCGCCCACCACCACCTGCTCGCAGGCGATCGACCCGTGGTCGGTCTCGACCGCGGTCACCGAGCCTGAGGCGTCGAGCTCATAGCCCGTCACGGCCGTGCCGTACACCCGCTGCACGCCCCACTGGCGGCACTTCTGGTCGAGTCCCCACACCGCCATGTGGGTCCCCGCGTACCCGGAGCGGTGCTCGTGCAGCACCACGTCGCAGTTCTCGGTCTTGAAGTCGGGCCACAGGTTGGTGAGGAAGGCGTGCGCCTCGGCGCCCGTGTACACGTCGGACGGGTATCCGCTGGCCGCCTGCGACGCCTGGAGCTTGTGGTAGTCCTCGGTCTGGTTGGACTCGCCCACCGACACGTAGCCGACCTGCTGGAAGCCGAAGTTCACGGGATCGGACTCCCACACCTCGACGCTGGCCCGCAGGATGGCGTGCAGGGGCCCGGTCATGTACAGGTTGCGGATGCAGCCGCAGGCCAGCCCGGTGGCGCCCGCGCCGGGGCCCTGCTTGTCGATCAGCACCACGTCGCGGCCCGAGCCCTTGCCGGTGCGCTCCAGGTACATGGCCAGGTGGTAGGCGCTCGACAGGCCGTGCACGCCCGCTCCGACCACCACGAACCGGGCACTGCGGGGCAGCGGCACCGCGTCGAACACGGGGATGACGGCCGGGTTGACGGCCTGCCCCTCGACATCCGGCGGCAGGGGCCGGTCAGCGAAGGGATACCACTGGTTGTGCCCGGTGGGGTTGGGGACGGTGCCGGTCAGTTCTTCGCTGGTCATGTCATCTCCTTGTGCATTATGGGGGATCGGGCGGCACTTCCACGGTGCGCCCGTCGCACTGGCGGCCGGCTGCCTGGCGTCGAACTGGCCGCGGCCGAGCACATGCTCAGAGACGACGCTCCAGTGAACGCGGCGGAGGCCGTCCAACACCGATGCGGTGCGCGAGGGGGGACTTGAACCCCCACGTCCTACCGGACACAGGAACCTGAATCCTGCGCGTCTGCCAAATTCCGCCACTCGCGCATGGCCTCGGACCGCCGTGGCGGACCGGGCGCGAGGCTAGCGGGCCGCCGGCTGAACCCGCTCACGGGTCGCTCGGGCCACGGCCTCGCTCGTGCAGCCCGGTCGCGCACACCCATTCGCTCGGCCTCTAACATCCGCGCGTGCTCCTCGACTTCGGCGCGGCCAGCGATGCCGGCCTGCAGCGTCCCGAGAACCAGGATCGATATCTCGCCGACGGCACCCTCTTCGCGGTGGCCGACGGGCTGGGCGGGCATTCGGGAGGCGGCACCGCCGCGGCCATTGCCACCGAGGCGCTGGGCCGCCACGGCCGCCTCGAGTCGCTCGAGCAACTCGTCGCCCTCGTCGGCTCGGCCAATACGGCCATCTTCGAGGCTGCCATCGACGATCCGCGTCTGGCGGGGATGTCCACCACGCTGTGCGCGCTGGCCGATATCGGCACCGCGGCGGAACCGGCTCGGCTGGCCGCCGCCAATGTGGGCGACTCCCGCCTCTACGCGCTCGCCAATGGACGTTTGGGCCAGCTCACCATCGACCACACCATCACCGAGAACCTGGTCCGCGACGGCGTGATCACACCGGCGGAGGCGGCCGCCCACGCCGATCGCCACACCCTGACCCGGGCCGTCGGATTCGAGCGACGGGTGCACGTCGACGGCTGGGAGCTCGCCGCGGTCGAGGGCACCCGCTTCCTGATCTGCAGTGACGGCCTGACCAACGAGGTGCCCGATCCGGAGATGGCTGCCATCCTGCGGTCCGTGGCCGCCCCCGCAGCGGCCGCTCGCACCCTCGTGGAGCATGCGGTGCGTCCCGGCCGCGGCCGTGACAACGTCACCGTCGTGGTGGTCGACGTAGGCGAGGGCGCCGCGCCCGGCACGCGGGATCCCGATCGGTTGGTGCTGGCGGCCGTCGGTGCCGTCGGTGCCTGATCGGGCCCTCAGACCCGGCGACGGAAGCCGCCGCGCAGGGTGCTGCGTCTGAGCGTCGATTCTCGGTCCACAGGCCGCCGGTACAATGGTCGGCGGTGTCCGACCAGGGTCTGACCGTGTTCAACGGCCGCTACGAGCTCCTGCGCCGTATCGCGCGTGGAGGGATGGCCGATGTCTACCTGGCCCGCGACGCCTCGCTGGACCGGCAGGTAGCGGTGAAGGTCCTGTTCCCGGAGTTCGCCAACGACCCCAGCTTCGTCGAGCGGTTCCGCCGGGAGGCCAAGGCGGCGGCCAACCTCAACCACCCCAACATCGTCGGCATCTACGACTGGGGACAGGAGCAGGGCACCTACTACATCGTCATGGAGTACGTCGTGGGCCGCAGCATGGCCGACGTCCTGCGGTCCACCGGTCCCCTCAGCCCCGACCGCGCCGCAGAGATCGCGTCGGACGTGGCCGAGGCCCTCAGCAGCGCCCACAGCGCCGGGCTGGTACACCGCGACATCAAGCTCGGCAACATCATCGTCAGCGACGACGGTCAGGTGAAGGTGGCCGACTTCGGCATAGCCACCGCACTGGCGCAGAGGGCCGGCGACAACCTCACCCACATCGGCTCGGTCATGGGCACGGCCACCTACTTCTCGCCCGAACAGGCCCGGGGCAAGGCCCTCGACGGCCGCTCCGACCTCTACTCGCTGGGGATCGTGCTCTACGAGATGATCGTCGGCAAGCCCCCGTTCACCGCCGACACCTCGACCGCGGTGGCCGTGAAGCACGTTCAGGAGCGGCCGCTCCCACCGTCGATGCTGGGCGTGACCATCGCGCAGTCGCTGGAGGCCATCATCCTCAAGCTGCTGGCCAAGAACCCGGCCAACCGCTACCCCAGGGCCGACGACCTGCGGGCCGACCTGCTGCGCTACCTCGACGGCGCCCACCGGATCCCCGACCGGGTCGTCCAGGCCTCGTCGGCGCCCACGACGGAACGTCCCGTCACCGGGGCGCACCCGCCGACGACGGGCAGCCGGCCCCGCACCGGAGCGCACCCACGGACCACGGGAAGCCAGCCCCTTGCCCGCTCGCAGCCACCGAGGACAGGCGGCCAGCCCCGCACTCGAGCGCACCCACCGCGCACGGGAAGCCAGCCCCGCGCCCGGGCCGGGACCGGGCCGGTCCCGACCGCACCGCAGCCTGCTGCCGGCGGCACGGGCGCCCAACCGTCGGCGGCGCCCCCGCCCCCGCCCGGCGGCGGACCCCCTTCCCAGTACGTGCCGCCGGCCTACTACTACGAGGAGGTCCACCGTTCCGACGGCTGGAAGCGCACCCTGCTGATGGTGTTGGGCCTAGTCGTCCTATTGGGCGCGCTCGGATTCCTGGCCGTCACCTTCTACCGCTCCCTGGGACTCGACGAGGAGACACCGCCGACCGTCACAACGCCCACCGGGGCCGCAGCCCTGGTGGAAGTGCCCGACGTGATCGGGCTCGGCTTCGGCGAGGCCGACGCCCGGTTGCGGGCCCTCGGGTTGGAGCCGGAGCCGAGCTACCAGGTCAACATCGAGGTGCCCGAGAACACGGTGTTCGCCCAGAGCCCTCCCGCCGGCCAGCGGATCGCCGAGGACGGCATCGTGGCCCTGACCGTCAGCCAGGGCGAGATTCCCAGAGTCCCGGCGGTGCGGGGCCGCAACCGGGTCGATGCCGAGGAGATACTCAGGAACGCCGGCTTCGGTGTCATCGTGATCGAAGGCCCCAGCCAGGCCGAGGCAGGCACTGTGGTCTTCCAGGAGCCGACGTCGGGGACGGAGCTCGCGCTGGGCGAGGCGGTGACGATCACCGTCTCCACCGGTCCGGGGCAGATCTTCGTGCCCGACGTCCGGGGCCAGTCGCCCTTCGACGCGATCCAGACGCTGATCGGTCAGGGCTTCCGGGTCGCGGAGCGGCGGGAGCCGTCGAGCGACGTCGCGGAGGGGGAGATAATCGACACCGACCCGCCGCACGGGTTCCCGGTGTCGGCCGGGCTCGAGGTGTTCGTCATCATCTCCGACGGGCCTCCGCTGGTGACCATCCCCGACGTGCAGGGCCTGCTGTTCGACACCGGGAGGCTGGCCATAGAGCGCGAGGGCCTCGTGATCGGAACGGTCACGTTCGAGCCCGTCGAGCCGGGGTCCACCGACGTGGGCCGCATCCTGGCCCAGACGCCGCCGCCCGACCTCGAGGTGGCGACCGAGACGCCGGTGGACGTCGTGGTGGGCGAGTTGTCCGAGTTCGATCCGGACCAGTCCGACGTCGAAGTGCCCGGCACCGACGGCGTCGAGACCGACGACCAGGGTCAGACCGGCGCTCCCGGCACAGAGGAGTCCGCCGCCCGCGGCTGAGAGGCCGGCTGCCTGCACAGGGCCAGGAAGTTGTCGAGCAGGTCCCGGCCCGCGTCGGTGAGCACCGATTCGGGGTGGAACTGCACGCCTTCGGTGGGGTGGGTCCGGTGCCTCAGGCCCATCACCAGGCCCTCGTCGCAGGTGGCGGTCACCTCCAGGTCGGCAGGCACCGAGGCGCGATCCACTATGAGCGAGTGGTAGCGGGTGGCGGTGAGCGGGTTGGGCAGGCCCTTGAACACGCCGGCCGAGTCGTGCTCGACGACCGACGTCTTGCCGTGCATCACCTTGCGGGCCCGGATCACGTCGCCCCCGAAGACCTGGCCGATGCACTGCATCCCCAGGCACACCCCGAAGATGGGAACGTCGCCGCTCAGCGTGGCCAGCAGATCGTTGCTGACCCCGGCGTCGTCGGGTGTTCCCGGCCCCGGACTGATCAGGATCCCGTCGGGCTGCAGCGCCCGCAGGTCGTCGATGGTGACCGCGTCGTGCCGGAACACCAGCGGCTCAGCCCCCAACTCCCCCAGGTACTGCACCAGGATGTAGACGAACGAGTCGTAGTTGTCAACAACAGCAATCCGAGGCCCCACCCTTGAGACGCTACAGGTTGATCGCACCGGCACCCGGTAGGCCGGGGGGTGGCGCCGGGGCAAGGAATGGCGGCGCTCGCGCCGCCAGGCCGCGCCGGTGACAGGACCCGCCGGCCGGGCGGCCTAGTCGCCGGCGCGAGCAGCAGAGTCCCGGGCCTCGACCGCCTCGAGCACATGCAGGGCGATGTCGGCGACCTGCACCGAGTCCTCCTCCACGCCGGCAGCCCGAACCCCGTCGTCCATCATGATGTAGCAGAACGGGCAGGCGGTGGCGATGCGCGACGCCCCGGTGTCGAGCAGCTCCCGGGAGCGCTCGTCGTTGACCTTGGTGCCGATGGTCTCCTCCATCCACATGCGAGCCCCGCCCGCGCCGCAGCACATGCCCTTGGTCCCGTTGCGGGGGGCCTCCACCAGGTCGATGCCGCCGAGGGCGCCCAGCACCCGCCGGGGGGCCAGGTACACGTCGTTGTGGCGGCCCAGGTAGCAGCTGTCGTGGTAGACCACCCGCTCCTCCAGGGTGGCGCCCTCGAGATCCAGCCGGCCCTCGGCCACCAGCGCGTCCAGCAGCTGGCTGTGGTGGACGACCTCGTAGTGCCCGCCGAGCTGCGGGTACTCGTTGGCCAGGGTGTTGAAGCAGTGGGGGCACTGGGTGACGATCTTGCGCACCCCCATCGAGTTGAGCGTGGAGATGTTGGCTGAGGCCAGCATCTGGAACAGGTACTCGTTGCCCGAGCGCCGGGCCGAGTCGCCGGTGCAGTTCTCGGCCGGGCCGAGGATGGCGAAGTCGATCCCGGCCCGCTCCATCAGCAGGGCCATGGCCCGGGCCACCTTCTTGTTCTTGTCGTCGAACGAGCCCGCGCAGCCCACCCAGTACAGGTATTCGGCGTCGAGCGGGTCGCCGCCGGCGATCACCCGCACCCCGTCGAGGTCCCGGGCCCAGTCGGCTCTCTCGGTCTGGCTCATCGACCACGGGTTGGACGAGTTCTCCATGCCCCGGAAGGCCTGGCCCAACTCCGAGGGGAAGTCGCTCTCCATCAGGGTCAGGTAGCGGCGCATGTCCAGGATCTTGTCGAGGATCTCGATGTTGACCGGGCAGATCTCGTCGCAGGCCCGGCACGATGTGCACGCCCACAGCTCCTCGTTGCTGATGCGCTCGAACATCCAGTTGGCCGGCACCTGCACCTCGGCCTCGCCGGTGCCCAGCGGCGGCGACGTGGGCGGGCTGCCGGTGCGGGCCATGACCTCGCCCGTCTTGAGGACGATCTCTCGGGGATCGAGGGGCTTGCCGGTGGCATGGGCCGGGCACACCGACGTGCAGCGGCCGCACATGGTGCAGGCGTCGGTGTCGAGCAGCTGCTTCCACGAGAAGTCCTCCACCACCGAGGCCCCGAACGTCTCGAGCTCGGTGTCGCCCTCCACCAGGTCGGGCATGGGGCGCATTGCGCCCTTGGGGCGGTCGCGGTGGCTCAGGTACATGTTCAGCGGCGATGTGAACATGTGGCGCAGCATCGTGGTGGGCAGGATCACCAGGAAGGCCATGAAGGCGATCACGTGGGCCACCCACCATGCCTGGTGCCAGCCGGCCACCGCGCCCGAGCCGTCGACCAGCGTGGCCAGCGGGTAGCCGATGAAGCTCCAGCGCTCGTGGTCGGGCAGGCCGTCGGCCGCGATGCGGAACGCCTCCGCGCCGAATCCGGTCACGCCGATGGCGAGCAGCACCCCTGCGATGACCGCATGCTCGGCACTGGTCTTGATGCGTATGCGGTAAGGCCGCCACGCCGGCGGGCCGAAGCGGCGCAGGATGGCCCACACCATGCCGGCCACGAACACCAGCCCGGCTGCGTCGCCCACCGCGGAGTAGGCCCGGTACACGTCGCCGTGGAGGAACTTGAGCCCGTCGGGGAGCTGGTGGTCGACCTCCAGGGTGGTGGTCACCCCCAGCAGGATCAGGAAGCTGAAGTAGATGAGCGAGTGCATCACCCCGGCGCCGGGCTCCCGCAGCAGGGTGCGCATGTAGACGCCGGCCCGGAAGTCGGCCATGCGGTGCTTGGCGTTGTGCAGCGTGGTGCGGCGGTTGTCGGGCCGTCCCCGCTGCCAGTTCTTCACCCGGTGGGCGAACAGGACCGCCCCGTACACCAGCAGTGCGGGGATGACGGTGTAGAAGGCGACCTTCAGCGGGGCGGGGATGTTGCCGAACACCTCGCGGGTGATCGGGCTGTCGCTGTGGAAGCCGGCGACGCCGGCCACGATGCCCGACAGGGCGGTGAACAGCGCGATGGCGACGCCGAGGGCGACGACGATGTGATGGGGCTTGATCCTGGTCCGCATGACGGGCGCGACACTACCCGCCGCGCCCGTGTCAGGGCGGGGAGGGGCCGGCGGCCTGGGCGGCCACTTCGGCTGCGGCTGCGGCCGCGGCTTGCGGGTCCAGCGCTCGCTCCAGGGGGTGCCTGGGCTCGACCGGGAGCATGTCGGGGCCCAGGACGTAGTGCAGGGGCATGCCGGTGGGGATGTTGAGGGCGCCGATGTCTTCGTCGGAGATCCTGTCGAGGTGCTTGGCAAGGGCCCGCAGGCTGTTGCCGTGGGCCGACACCATCACGGTGTGGCCGGAGCGCAGGTCGCCGACGATGGCGTCCTGCCAGTAGGGCAGCAGCCTGGCCAGCACGTCGGCGAGGCTCTCGGTGAGCGGTATGAGCTCCGGCGCGAGGTCGGCGTAGGCCGGCGAGTGGTTGGGGTTGAACTCGTTGTCGGCCCGGATGGGCGGCGGCGGGGTGTCGAAGCCGCGCCGCCACCGCTGGAGCTGCTCGTCGCCGTGGGCGGCCCGGGTGGCCGCCTTGTCCAGGCCGGTGAGGTCGCCGTAGTGGCGCTCGTTCAGCCGCCAGCTGCGGTGGACCTCCAGCGATCCGAGGCCGAGGGCGTCGAGCACGATCTCGGTGGTCTCGGTGGCCCGCTGAAGCACCGAGGTGTGCACCGCGCTGGGCAGCAGGCCGGCGGCGGACAGGAGCTCGGCGGCCCGTTGGGCCTCGGCCCGGCCGGTGTCGTTCAGGGCGCAGTCGTGCCAGCCGGTGAACAGGTTCTTGTCGTTCCAGGTGCTGCGGCCGTGGCGCAGCAGGATCAGGTCATGGGCCATGCCCGCCAAGGTACCGGGCCCGACATGAGCAAAAGTTGACAATATAAGACTCAAGTTTCTGTTGCTATTGGGAATGAACTTAGTTACGATGTGCGTTCCAGCATAGGCACAGTAGAGCTACAAGCAGAGCAGAAGGAGCCTCACCATGGCAAAGGCCGTAGGTATCGACCTCGGTACCACGAACTCCGTCGTAAGCGTCCTCGAGGGTGGCGACCCCGTCGTCGTCCCCAATGCCGAGGGATCGCGCACGACTCCCTCCGTCGTGGCGTTCAGCGCCGACGGCGAGGTGCTGGTGGGCGAAGTCGCCAAGCGCCAGGCCATCACCAACCCCGGCCGCACCATCCGATCGGTCAAGCGGCACATGGGCACAGCCAAGAAGTTCAAGATCGACGACAGGGACTACGCCTCCCAGGAGATCTCGGCCCGGGTGCTGATGAAGCTCAAGCGCGACGCCGAGGAGTACCTCGGCGACACCGTCACCCAGGCCGTCGTCACCGTGCCCGCCTACTTCGACGACGCCCAGCGCACCGCCACCCACGAGGCCGGCAAGATCGCCGGGCTCGAGGTGCTGCGCATCATCAACGAGCCCACCGCGGCCGCCCTGGCCTACGGGCTGGACAAGGAGTCCGCCGACCAGACCATCCTGGTCTTCGACCTCGGCGGCGGGACATTCGACGTGTCCGTGCTGGAGCTCGGCGACGGCGTGTTCGAGGTGAAGTCCACCGCGGGCGACACCAAGCTCGGAGGCGACGACTGGGACGACGCCGTCATCGACTGGCTCGTGGCGTCGTTCAAGGGCGACCACGGCGTGGACCTGTCCAGCGACGCGATGGCCATGCAGCGCCTCAAGGAGGCCGCCGAGAAGGCCAAGATCGAGCTGTCGCAGACCCCGTCCTCGCAGATCAACCTGCCCTTCGTGACGGCCACCGACAAGGGCCCGCTGCACCTGGACTACACCCTGAGCCGGGCCAAGTTCCAGGAGCTCACCGCGGCCCTGCTCGACCGCTGCCGGGGCCCCTTCGAGCGGGCCATCTCCGACGCCGGGATCGCCAAGGGCGACATCCATCACGTGGTCCTCGTGGGCGGGTCGACCCGCATGCCGGCGGTGGCCGAGCTGGTGCAGGACATGACCGGCCGCGAGCCCAACAAGACGGTGAACCCTGACGAGGTGGTGGCCATCGGCGCCGCCATCCAGGCCGGCGTGCTCAAGGGCGAGGTCAAGGACGTTCTGCTGCTCGACGTGACCCCGCTGTCGCTGGGCATCGAGACCAAGGGCGGCGTGATGACCACCCTCATCGAGCGCAACACCACCATCCCCACCCGCAAGAGCGAGATCTTCACCACCGCCGAGGACGGACAGCCGTCGGTGGAGATCCACGTGCTCCAGGGCGAGCGCCAGATGGCCTCCTACAACAAGACCCTCGGCAAGTTCCAGCTGGTCGACCTGCCGCCCGCCCCCCGGGGGATGCCCCAGATCGAGGTGACCTTCGACATCGACGCCAACGGCATCGTCCACGTGAGCGCCCAGGACAAGGCCACCGGCAAGGAGCAGTCGATGACCATCACCGGCCAGTCGTCTCTCGACACCGACGTCATCGATCAGATGGTCGCCGACGCCGAGGCCCACGCCGACGAGGACAACCGCCGCCGTGAGGAGGCCGAGGTCCGCAACACCGCCGACACGCTGCTGTACCAGACCGAGAAGCTGCTCAACGATCAGGCCGAAGCGGTCTCCGACGGCGAGAAGGAGACCATCAACGCCAAGCTCGCGGACCTGCGCAGCGCCCTGGAAGGCGACGACATCGAGGCGGTCAAGTCGGCCACCGAGGCGCTCATGACGGCCAGCCAGGAGTTCGGCCAGAGGCTGTACGAGGCAGCCGCCGCGGCCGAGCGCGACGATGCGGCCGCCGGCGCCGTCCCCGACGACGACGACGTGGTGGAGGCCGAGATCGTCGACGACGACCGAGAGAGCGCGTGAGCGCCGAGCCTTCCGACGTGAGCGAGCTGGAGGCCGCGGCTGACGAACAGGACCAGGCCGGTCCGACCCCCGGGGAGGGCCCGGCCTCGGCGCCCGAGGGCGAGCCGTCGGACGCACCCGAGCCCGACAACGCTGATCCGGAGTCCACGGACCCCGCAACAGCCGGCGGCGACGCGCCGTCCGATCTGGCCGCCGCCATCGCGGAGCGCGACGCCTATCTCGCGGACCTGCAGCGGGTGACCGCGGAGTTCACCAACTTCCGTCGCCAGACGGTGAAGCGGAACACCGAGCTCGTCGCCCAGGCCGCTTCGAGGCTGGCCAGGGAGCTGCTGGTCGTGCTCGACGCCTGCGAGGCCGCGGTGAGTCAGGGGGTCGAGGGCATCGACGCCGTCCAGGCGCAGTTGCTGAGTGTGCTGACCGGCGAGGGCCTGACCGTCCTCGGCACGGTCGACGAGCCCTTCGATCCCGGCTTCCACGAGGCCGTGATGAGTGAGGAGTCCGGCACTGACGACCAGTCCGCGCCGGTCGTGGCCGACGTGCTTCGCACCGGCTACGCGTGGAACGGGCGGGTGCTCAGGCCGGCCATGGTGAAGGTGCGCAGCTGACGACAGGGAGGAGGTGAACGTGGAGCCCCAGCGGGAGTGGTTCGAGAAGGACTACTACAAGACTCTCGGCGTGGCCGAGGACGCCTCGGCCTCCGCCATCACCAAGGCCTACCGCAAGCTGGCCAAGGAGCTGCACCCCGACGCCAACCCCGGCGACGCCGCGGTCGAGGATCGCTTCAAGGAGGTGGCGTCGGCCTACGACGTGCTCGGCGACTCCTCCAAGCGCAAGGCCTACGACGACGTGCGCAAGCTCGGACCCATGGCCGGCGCCTTCGGTCCGGGCGGACCGGGCCCGGCCGGCGGGGTCAACGTGAACTTCGAGCATATGGGCGACCTCGGGAACCTGTTCGGCGACCTCTTCGGCCGGCGCCGTCGCCGCGGCGACACGGCACAGCGGGGCGCCGACATCGAGACCGACGTGAAGCTCGACTTCGCTGACGCCGTGTCGGGAACCACCATCGCGGTGCCCGTCACCGGCGAGGCCCGCTGCCGGACCTGTGAGGGTCTGGGGGCCGAGCCCCCGGCCAAGCCGCGGCCCTGCCCGACCTGTTCGGGAACCGGCGTGACCGACGAGAACCAGGGACTGTTCTCGTTCAGCCGGCCCTGCACCGCCTGCGCCGGCCGGGCCGTCGTCATCGACGAACCGTGCTCGGCGTGCCGCGGGCGCGGGGTCGAGCACCGGCGCCGCGAGGTGAAGGCCCGCATCCCGCCCGGCGTGACCGACGGGCAGCGGATCAAGCTCAAGGGCCGCGGCGGCCCGCCGCAGGGGCCGGGCAGCCAGCCCGGCGACCTGTACGTGCGGATCGGCGTGAAGCCCCACCGGCTGTTCGGGCGGGAAGGCAAGAACCTCACGCTGACAGTGCCGGTCACCTTCTCGGAGGCCGCGCTGGGCGCCCATGTGAAGGTGCCCACCCTCGACGACTCGACCGTCACCATCCGCATCCCGCCCGGCACCACCACCGGCAGGCGCCTGCGCATTCCGGCCGGCGCCTCCACCGGCGGCGCCGACCTCATTGTCGAGGTCGAGGTGGTGGTGCCCGAGAACCTGTCCGACGAGCAGCGGGCCGCGGTGGAGGCCTTCGCGGCCGCTCCCGGAGACGATCCGCGGGCTCACCTGCGACACAAGACCGCAAAGCACGGAGAATCATCATGAGCGAAGAACGTTTCCATCGAGCCGTATACGTGATCTCGGTGGCCGCCGAACTGGCCGGAGTGCATCCCCAGACGCTCCGGATCTACGAGCGCAAGGGCCTGCTCGCCCCGGCCCGCACCGCGGGCGGCAGCCGCCGCTACAGCGACGCCGACCTGGCGCTGCTGGAACACATCGCCGAACTCACCGACTCCGGTCTCAACCTGGCCGGAGTCCAGCGGGTGCTGGAGCTCGAACACCAGGTCGCCGAGCTCCGGGCCCAGCTGTCCGAGGCCCGCCAGGCTCAGGAGGACCACCGGGCCGAGCTGGCCGCCCGCGGCTTCACGTCCGGCAGCCTGGTCCCGGCGGTCCGACCGAAGCGGTCGGTGACGCTGTACCGGGCCCGGCGCGATCCGGGCAACCGCGGCCTCTAGGGGGCGGCGAGATGGCACTCGACCCCAACCGCTGGACCCTCAAGACGACCGAGGTCTTCGCGGCCGCCACGGAGGCGGCCCGGTCGGCCTCGCACGCCGAGGTCACCGGAGACCATCTGATCGGTGCCCTGCTGGACCAGACCGACGGCCTGGTGCTGCCCTTGCTGCACTCGGCGGGCGTCGACCCCAAGGCGGTCCGGGACGAGGCGCAGCAGGCGGTGGCCACGCTGCCGCGTGCCTACGGGTCCGACGTCGGCATCTCGCGGGAGTTGCGCGACGTGCTCGAGGACGCCGACAGGGTGCGCACCGACCTGGGCGACGACTACCTGTCCACCGAGCATCTGGTGCTGGCCCTCGGCAGCCGCCTGGACCTCGACCGCGAGCTGCTGCTCAAGGCGCTGCACGAGGTGCGGGGCAGCCACCGGGTGACCACCAAGGCTTCCGAGGACCAGTACCAGGCCCTGGAGCGCTACGGCCGCGACCTCACCGACGAGGCCCGGGCCGGAAGCCTCGACCCCGTCATCGGCCGCGACGACGAGATCCGGCGAGTGATCAGGGTCCTGGCCCGGCGCCGCAAGAACAACCCGGTGCTGATCGGCGAGCCCGGCGTGGGCAAGACCGCCATCGTGGAGGGCCTGGCCCAGCGCATCGTCGACGGCGACGTGCCCGACAGCCTGGCCGGCAAGCGTCTGGTGGTGCTGGACCTGGCCGCCATGGTGGCCGGCGCCAAGTACCGCGGCGAGTTCGAGGAGCGGCTGCAGGCGGTGCTGGCCGAGATCGAGGAGGCCGGCGGCGAGATCGTGACCTTCATCGACGAGCTGCACACCATGGTGGGCGCCGGCGGGGCCGAGGGGGCCATGGACGCCGGCAACATGCTCAAGCCCATGCTGGCCCGGGGAACGCTGCGGATGGTGGGCGCCACCACCCTCGACGAGTACCGCAAGCACCTCGAGCCCGACGCCGCGCTGGAGCGCCGCTTCCAGCCGGTGCTGGTCGAGCCCCCCTCCGTCGAGGCCACCGTGGCCATCCTGCGGGGCTTGCGCGAGCGCTACGAGGTCCATCACGGGGTGCGCATAAAGGACTCGGCGCTGATCGCGGCGGCCCGGCTGTCGGACCGCTACATCACCGGACGGTTCCTGCCCGACAAGGCCATCGACCTCATCGACGAGGCGGCCGGCTCGCTGCGCATCGAGATCGACTCGGTGCCGACGGAGATCGACGTGGTGGAGCGCCGCATGCGCCGGCTCGAGATGGAGCGGGTCGCGCTGGCCGCCGAGACCGACGCCACCTCACGCGAGCGCCTGGGCGACCTGGAGCGCGAGATCGCCGAACTCACCGAGGAGTCCTCCGCGCTCACCGCCCGCTGGCAGGCCGAGAAGGAGGCCATCGGCGTCATCCGGTCCCTCAAGGAGGAGCTGGAGACCCGGCGGTCCGACCTCGAGCGCGAGCCCGACCTGGAACGGGCGTCCGAGCTCCGCTACGGGATCATCCCCGACACCGAGCGCCGCATCGACGAGGCCACCAACCGCCTGGCCGAGTTGCAGAGCGACTCGTCGATGCTCACCGAGGAGGTCGACCCCGACCACATCGCGGCGGTGGTCAGCCGCTCGACCGGCGTGCCGGTGTCGCGCCTGATGGAGGGCGAGACCGCCAAGCTGATCCGCCTGGAGGAGCATCTCCACGAGCGGGTGGTCGGCCAGGACGAGGCCGTGAGCGTGGTGGCCAACGCCATCCGCCGCAGCCGTGTCGGCCTGGGCGACCCGGACCGCCCCATCGGCAGCTTCCTGTTCCTGGGGCCCACCGGGGTAGGCAAGACCGAGCTGGCCCGGTCCCTGGCCGCGTTCCTGTTCGACGACGAGAGCGCCATGGTGCGGATCGACATGTCGGAGTACCTTGAGAAGCACTCGGTGTCCCGGCTCATCGGCGCGCCCCCCGGGTATGTGGGCTACGACTCCGGCGGCCAGCTCACCGAGGCGGTCAGGCGCCGGCCCTATGCGGTGGTGCTCCTCGACGAGGTGGAGAAGGCCCACGCCGAGGTGTTCGGCGTGCTGCTGCAGCTGCTCGACGACGGCCGGCTCACCGACGGGCAGGGCCGCACCGTGGACTTCACCAACGTGGTGCTGATCATGACGTCGAACCTGGAGGGCGAGCCGGGCAACTTCTTCAGGCCCGAGTTCGTGAACCGCATCGACGACATCGTGCGGTTCCGGCCTCTGGCGCCCGAGGATCTGGCCTCCATCGTCGACATCCAGCTGGCCGCGCTGGGCGAGCGCCTGGATCCGCAGCGTCTCAGGCTGGAGGTCTCCTCCGATGCCAGAGGGCACCTGGCCCGAGCCGGGTACGACCCCGCCTTCGGGGCCCGGCCCCTGAAGCGGCTGATACAGCGGGCCATCGGCGACCCGCTGGCCATCGCCATGCTGGAGGGCCGCTACAACGCCGGCGACGTGGTCACCGTGGACGTCGACCGCCCCGGCGAGGCCGACGCCTCGATCGTCCTGCGGTAGCCGCAGCGCAGGCGCGGCCCGGAGCCGATGGCGCCGCGCCGCAGTACAATCGCCAGGCAACGCCCGCCCCAAAAGGAGAGCGCCGTGCCTGCGACCGTTGTCGTCGGTACCCAGTGGGGCGACGAGGGGAAGGGGAAGTTCACCGACCTCGTCGCTGCCGGCATGGACGTCGTCGTCCGCTACCAGGGCGGCCACAACGCCGGTCACACGCTGGTAGTGGGCGGCGAGACCTTCAAGATCCAGCTGATCCCCAGCGGGGTCCTATACGAGCACATCATTCCGGTGATCGGCAACGGAGTGGTGGTCGACCCGCGGGTACTCATCGCCGAGATGGACGGGCTCGAGGCCAGAGGCATCGACTGCAGCTCCATGCGGCTGTCGGGCAACGCCCACCTGATCATGCCCTACCACACCGATCTGGACGCCCTGCACGAGCGCCACCTCGGCAACGCGAGGCTGGGAACCACCAAGCGGGGCATCGGCCCGGCGTACGCCGACAAGTCGATGCGCATCGGGCTGCGGGTGCAGGACCTGCTCGACCCGCCGATCTTCCGGGCCAAGCTCGAGGCCGCCCTGTCGCATACGAACAAGGTCCTGGCCAAGGTCTTCAACCGCCTGCCGATGAGCGCCGACGACATCGCCCGCGAGTACCTCGGCGGATGCGCCGAGCGGCTCGTGCCCCACATCACCGACACCGTCACGCTGCTGCACGAGGCCCTCGAGTCCGGTCGACAGGTGCTGATGGAGGGGGCACAGGGAACCTTCCTCGACCTCGACCACGGCACCTACCCCTTCGTGACCTCGTCCAACCCGGTGGTCGGCGGCGCCTGCACCGGAACCGGAGTCGGTCCCCGCCACATCGACAGGGTCATCGGCATCACCAAGGCGTACGTGACCCGGGTGGGCTCGGGGCCGTTCGTCACCGAGCTGTTCGACGAGGTCGGCGACCACCTGGTGACCGTCGGCCGCGAGTTCGGCACCAACACCGGCCGGCGCCGCCGCACCGGATGGTTCGACATGGTGATGATGCGCCAGGCGGTGCGGCTCAACTCCATCACCGAGGTGGCCCTCACCAAGCTCGACGTGCTCGACGGCCTCGAGCGTCTCAAGGTGTGCGTCGCCTACGAGCTCGACGGCGAGCGCTTCGAGCACATGCCCTACCACCAGTCGGTGATCCACAAGGCGGTGCCGGTGTACGCGGAGCTCGAGGGCTGGAGCACCGACCTGAGCGGCGCGACCCGGTCCTCGCAGCTGCCGGCCGCGGCCGCCGACTACATCGCCTTCCTGGAGGAGGGCATCGGTGTGCCCATCCGGCTGGTGGGCACGGGCCCAGGCCGGAGCCAGTACCTGGACTGGCGGGAAGCGGCCTAGAGGCCGAGCGGGCAGGCAGCGAAGTGGAGGCTGGGATCCCCAACGTGCTGGCGGGCCGCTACGCCGGCGAGCGGATGCGGGCGGTGTGGTCCCCCGAGCGCCGTGTCGTGTTGGAGCGCCGGCTGTGGCTGGCGGTGCTGGAGGCGCAGCGCAAGCTCGGGCTGGACGTCGACGAAGGCGTCGTCGAGGCCTACGAGGCTGTGGTCGAGGTGGTCGACCTCGAGTCCATCGCGGCCCGGGAGGCGGTCACACGCCACGACGTGAAGGCGCGCATCGACGAGTTCTGCGCGCTGGCGGGCCACGAGCAGATCCACCTCGGGATGACGTCGCGCGACCTCACCGAGAACGCCGAGCAGCTCCAGATCCTCGAGTCGTTGAAGGTGATACGCGACGACCTGGTCGCGGTCGTCTCCCGGCTGGCCGACCTGGCGGAGGGCCACGCCTCGACGCCGATGGTGGCCCGGACCCACAACGTGGCCGCGCAGGCCACCACGCTGGGGAAGCGCTTCGCAGACGCCCTAGCCGAGACGATGCTCGGCTACACCAGGATCGACGAGCTGTTGCACCGGTACCCGCTCAGGGGGATGAAGGGACCGGTCGGCACCCGGCTCGACCAGCTCGACCTGCTCGGCTCGGCGGAAGCGGTGGACGAGCTGGAGCAGATCGTGGCCCAGCACCTGGGCTTCGGCCGGGTGCTCGACGCCACCGGTCAGACCTACCCGCGCTCACTGGACCTCGATGTGGTGGCGGCGGTGGTTCAAGCCGTCGCCGGGCCGGCGTCGTGGGCGACGACGATCCGGCTGATGGCCGGGCACGGCCTCGTCGCCGAGGGATTCCGGGACGGCCAGGTCGCATCCTCGGCGATGCCTCACAAGGCGAACGCCCGGTCCTCGGAGCGGATCGGCGCGCTGCGGACCGTTCTCGACGGCCACCTCACCATGGCGGCATCGCTGGCCGGTCGCCAGTGGAACGAGGGTGACGTGAGCTGCTCGGCCGCCCGCCGGGTCATGCTCCCCGACGCCTTCTGCGCCGCCGACGGCCTCCTCCACACCGCGCTGGGAGTGCTGGAGGAGCTGCACATCGACGAGGCCGCCCTCCGGGCCGAGTTCGAGCGCTTCCTTCCCGCGTTGGCTACAACGAGGCTGCTGACTGTCCTCGTGCGCGCCGGCATGGGCCGTGAGGCCGCTCTCAAGGTGCTGGCCGAGCCGACCCGGCAGGCCGCTCAGCAGGCCGGCGGTGGTGGTCCTGCCGACCTGGACGGCCTGCTCGACCAGCTCGGAGCCGACCACCGTGTGCCGCTCGACCGCGACGGCATGGCCTCTCTGGTGCAGGAGCCGGCCCGGTTCACCGGAACGGCGGTGGCGCAGACCGCGCTGGTGGTGGCATCGGCCCGCCAGATCGCGGCACGCCATCCTGCCGCCGCGACGCAGCCTGCCGAAGTTCGGTTGTGAGCGCCCGCTGGGGGCGCTTCAGCGAGGCAGCGACTCTCAGGTGCCGCCGCGGGAGATTCCGGCCCGCTTGAGAATGGCCGCGGGAACTCCGACCTCTCGCCATGCGGAGTATGTGATTCCCTTGCGGCCGCTGTAGGAGACCCCAACCTCGACGAACGCGTTCTCGAGTTCGCTGATGTCCGTCGTTTCCGTCGGCGCGCTCAAGGCCCTCTCCAGGTCGATCCGCTCTTGAACGAGCTGCACTCGGCGTATCGGTGTGGCCGACTCCAGCGCTTCGCCGATCGCCTCAATCCGCTTCTGTATGGACTCGGCAGTACGCCTCCGACCGGGTCGAGCCCGATTCGATTCGAGGCCTTCGAGGTACGCGCCGACAGCCTTGTTCTCGGCACGGGCCCTGGCATTTGCGGCCTTGTGTTCGTCTGACATTTGTCGAACCACAGATTGCTCCTTCGTTATGTTCGAACTCAGAGACTCGAATGATACTCGTTTCTCACTCGGATATTCAACCATGGCCGCCACAACAGGCGTGTTCGGTCGATGTCTGGCTAGGGTTTCTGCCTCAACCACAGCGAGATTGGGAGTTGTTTTGGACACACCCACGCCCGCCTACTCGATAACGATCAAGGTCTCGCTGGGCAACCGCCCCGGGACGTTGGGCCGTTTTGCGACCGCGCTGGGCGACGCCGGCGGCAACATTGCTGCCATCCCGGGATTCGAGGCCAAGGGCCCGGTCGTGATGCGGGAGATCGATGTGTTGGCCAAGTCTCCCGACCACGCCCGGGAGATAGTCGACGCGGTCAGTCACCTCGACGGTGTCACTGTCCTCGACTGGTGGGACCGCACGTTCCGGCTCCACGAGGGCGGGAAGATCGAGGTGAACGCCCTGTGCCCGGTGGGCGACGCCCATGATCTGGCCATGGCGTACACGCCGGGCGTGGCCCGGGTGTGCACCGCGATCGAGCGGGAGCCGATGCTGCGCCATACCCACACCATCGTGAAGAACATCGTGGCGATCGTCACCGACGGCAGCGCGGTGCTGGGTCTCGGCAACATCGGCCCTGCGGCGGCCCTGCCCGTGATGGAGGGCAAGGCCCTGCTGTTCAAGGAGTTCGGCGGTGTGGATGCCTTCCCGGTGTGCCTCGATGTGGACACGCCCGACGAGCTCGTGGAGACTGTTGTCCGCATGGCGCCATCGTTCGGCGGCATCAACTTGGAGGACATTGCCGCGCCCGCTGCCTTCGAGATCGAGGAACGGCTGATCGACGCCCTGGATGTTCCCGTGTTCCACGACGATCAGCACGGCACAGCCATCGTTACCACGGCCGCGCTGAGGAACTCCCTCAAGCTGGTCGGCAAACAGGCGGGCGACGTGTCGGTGGTGATATCGGGCACCGGTGCGGCCGGTCTGGCTGTCGCCAAGATGCTCCATGATGCCGGTGTCGGCGAGATTGTGGGTGTCGACCGGCTCGGTGCGATCCATAGGGGCCGTGGTGGACTGCACGACGCCAAGCAGTGGTTCGCAACCAACACCAACCCCGATCAGAAGGCAGGCTCTGTCTCAGAGGTCATCCGCGGCGCTGATGTGTTTGTGGGGGTGTCTGCGCCGGGCCTGCTCGATGCCGATGACGTCCGGGCCATGGCCCGTGATCCGATCGTCTTCGCAATGGCCAACCCCGATCCGGAGATCCGACCAGAGGAGGTCGACGGGCTGGCCGCGATCATGGCCACGGGCCGGTCCGACTTTCCCAATCAGATAAACAATGTCCTCGCCTTCCCCGGCGTGTTCCGAGGTGCACTGGATGCCGGTGCCACGTGCATAACCGAACGGATGAAGGCGGCCGCGGCCAAAGCCATCGCCGAGGTGATCGACGACGAGGATCTGGACCGCAACTACATCATCCCGTCGGTCTTCGACAGAAGGGTCGCATCGCGGGTGGCGGGCGAGGTGGCCGCCTGCGCGGCGGTCGAGGGCTGCGTGCGGCCCGCGCCCCCGCCGGTTCCCTCCGACCTGTTGTGAGACGGGTGGACTACGGTTCGATCCGGCTCAGGTCGCGTACCGCGCCCTTGTCGGCGGAGGTGGCCATGGCCGCGTAGGCCCGCAGCGCGGTCGACACCTCGCGCCGGCGGGCACGCGGCCGCCAGCCTCCGGGGCGGGCGTCCTCCTGTTGCCGCCGCCGGGTGAGCTCGGCGTCGTCGATCCTCAGATTGACCGAGCGGTTGCCGATGTCGATGTCGATCATGTCGCCGTCGGTGATCAGGGCGATGGCCCCGCCCTCGGCCGCCTCGGGCGAGGCGTGCCCCATGGAGAGACCCGACGTGCCGCCGGAGAAACGGCCGTCGGTGAACAGCGCGCACTCCTTGCCGAGCCCGCGGGACTTGATGTACGACGTCGGGTACAGCATCTCCTGCATTCCGGGGCCGCCCCTGGGCCCCTCGTACCGCACGATCACCACATCACCGGGCTGGACCCCGCCCTCGGCGTCGAGGATCCCGTCGCAGGCCTCCTCCTGGCTCTCGAACACCCTGGCCGGCCCGGAGAACCGGTGGATCGACTCGTCGACGCCGGCGGTCTTGATGATGCAGCCGTCGACTGCGATGTTGCCGTAGAGAACGGCCAGGCCGCCGTCGGTGCTGTAGGCGTTGTCGACCGAGTGGATGCAGCCGTCGGCGCGGTCGGTGTCGAGCGTCGGCCATCTGGTGGCCTGGCTGAACGCCTCCTGGGTGGGTATGCCAGCAGGCCCGGCCCGGAAGAACTCGACGACCTCGCTGGAGGGGTCGCGCATCACGTCCCACACATCCAGGGCGTCGGCCAGGGTGGCCGAGTGGACCGTCGGGACCGAGGTGTCGAGCAGCCCGGCGCGGTCGAGCTCGCCCAGGATGCCCATGATCCCGCCGGCCCGGTGGACGTCCTCCACGTGGAACTCCTGCGTGGACGGGGCCACCTTGCAGATGTTGGGGGTGCTGCGGCTGAGCCGGTCGATGTCGGCCATCGTGAAGTCCACCTCGCCCTCGCGGGCCGCGGCCAGGATGTGCAGCACGGTGTTGGTGGAGCCGCCCATGGCGATGTCGAGGCGCATGGCGTTCTCGAAGGCGGTCCTGGTGGCGATCGAGCGGGGCAGCACCGACTCGTCGTCCTTCTCGTAGCAGCGCCGGGCCAGGTCGACCACTCGCCGCCCGGCCTCCAGGAACAGCTCGCGGCGGTCGGCGTGGGTGGCCAGCACCGTGCCGTTGCCGGGAAGCGACAGCCCCAGCGCCTCGGTGAGGCAGTTCATGGAGTTGGCGGTGAACATGCCCGAGCAGGATCCGCAGGTCGGGCAGGCCGAGCGCTCCATCTCCAGCAGGTCCTCGTCGCTGACCGAGCTGTCGCCGGCGGAGATCATCGGGTTGATCAGGTCGAGCTTGACGGTCACTCCGGCCAGCTTGGTCTTGCCCGCCTCCATCGGTCCGCCCGAGACGAACACGGTGGGGACGTTGAGCCGCATGGTGGCGATGAGCATCCCGGGGGTGATCTTGTCGCAGTTGGAGATGCACACCAGCGCGTCGGCGCAGTGGGCGTTCACCATGTACTCCACCGAGTCGGCGATGAGGTCGCGGCTGGGGAGGCTGTAGAGCATCCCGCCATGGCCCATGGCGATGCCGTCGTCCACTGCGATGGTGTTGAACTCCTTGGCCACCCCGCCCGCGGCCGCGATCTCGGCGGCCACGAGCTGGCCGAGGTCCTTCAGGTGGACGTGGCCCGGCACGAACTGGGTGAACGAGTTGGCCACCGCCACTATCGGCTTGTCGAAGTCGTCGTCGGTCATGCCGGTGGCCCGCCACAGGGCCCGGGCGCCGGCCATGTTCCGACCCTGGGTGGTGGTGTGTGATCGAAGCTTCGCCATGGCCTCAGGCTATCGCCGCGGCGGCCTCCCGTTCCGGGCGGTCGCAGGGCCGCGGCGACGCAACCGAGGAGCGATGACAGCGACCCCGGCCGCGGCTCGTGGGGTGAGGGTTCCATCCTGCGTTGTGGAGCGTTCTGGGGCTCGGTATGGTTGCTATATGGCTGCATACCATGAATTCTCAGATGATGTTCCCAAGTATCTGGCGGAGACCGCTCGTGAGTTGGCGGAGTCGTGCAGGCGCACCGAGGAGAAGCTGGACAGAATGAGCGCCATCGTTGCCGCTGCCCGGCAAGACGCGGGACGGGCCAGGGAGGCTCTTCACGCGGCCGCATCCGGGCTGAGCGACTTCAACGAGGCGTCCTACGAGGCCACCAACCGCGCCACGGCGTCCCTGATCGAGTACGGCGAGCAGTGCAAGGGCGAGATGAGGCGCCTCGCCGAGCTGAGCGACATGCGGGCGGCCTACCTGTCGACCTCACGAGACGAGGGGCCGGCGCCGGAGGACGAGGAGCCCGACTAGCCCGCCGCCGGTTTCGCCCAGGCCTGGGCCGGGCCGGCGCGGACATGCGACCCCGGGCGGTGTGTCGGCGGGTGTCTCACGGCAGGCGGTACCAGGTTCGGGCGGTGTCTGCGAACACGTGCTCCTGCTCGGCAGGGCTGAGGCCCTCCACGAGGGCGGCGGCCGATTCGGCCACCTGCTCGTAGGCGGCGGCCAGCAGGCACACCGGCCAGTCGGAGCCGAACATGACCCTTCGGGGCCCGAAGCACTCCAGCACGACCTCGGCGACCGGCGCCAGCGCCGCCGGGGTCCAGCGCTGCCAGTCGGCCTCGGTGACCAGCCCCGACAGCTTGCAGGCGACATGGTCCATGCGGGCCAGCTCACGCACGGCCCGGGCCCAGTCGCCGAGGTCGGAGCCGATCGGGGGCTTGGCGCAGTGGTCGAGCACGAGCCGCGTGGTCGTGTCGGTGCGCCGGGCCAGGGCGACGGCCGCGGGGAGCTGGTGCGGTCTGACCAGCAGGTCGCAGGCGAGGCCGCGCCGGCCGAGGGCCCGCACCGACGAGACGACCGCCTCGCGGCCGAGCCAGCCGGGGTCGGGCTCGCCCTCGGCCTGATGGCGCACACCGACGAGCGGTCGCAGCGGATGCGATGCCGCCAGATGGTCGAGCTGGCGCGGCGCGTCCGCTTCGAGGTCGAGCCAACCCACCACCCCGACGACCAGCGGATCGGAGGCGGCCAGGCCGAGCAGTTCGGCCGTCTCGTCGAGGCTGGAGGCGGTCTGCACCGCGACGGTGGCGCCGACCTGCGTGCCCGCCACGGCCTCGCGCAGGTCCCCGAGCCCGAAGGCCCGGTTGATCGGCCACTCGGGATCCATCCAGGGCTGGGGCCGCCGGGCCGGATCCCAGAGGTGGTGGTGGGCGTCGATCCACATGTCGTTCAGGCTTCGTCGACGATGCGGCCGACCTTGGTGGACACGGCGACCTCGCCGTCGTCGGCGCCCAGGGCGATCCCGATGGCCCGCTCGGCGGCGCCGTATCCGTGTTCGCGCACAGATGCAACATGTTCGCGCATAAGTGCTACATATTCGCGCATAGGTGCGACAGGTTCGCTCACGGGGCGCAACGCTAGCTGTAGCATGGGCCCGATGGGGTCGTCTCCGCCGCGGCGGGTGACCGGACTGCGGTTCCCGGCCGGCGGGGGCCTCGACGGCTCCGTTCCGACGACCCAGGATGCTCGACCCATGAAGATCACGAACGTGGAGATGCACGTGTTGCGGCGCGACGCCGGGGCGCCGTTCCGCTGGCGCGACGGTCTGCCGCCCCATGACGGCCCGATCTGGGACGGGTGGCTGCAGGTGAGCACCGACGACGGCCCCGACGGCTGGAGCCCGATCGCCCACTACGGCCGGGCCGCGCACGCCTGCCTCGACCAGATCCGGCGGCTCGCTCTCGGCGCCGACCCGCTGCGCAAGGAGCTGCTGTGGCATCGGGCCTGGGAGCACGACCGGGTCGAGCAGTTCCCGCTGTACGTCTTCGGCGCGCTGGACTCGGCCTGCTGGGACATAACCGCCAAGGTCGCGGGGCTGCCGCTGTTCGAGGTGCTCGGCGGCTACCGGTCGAAGGTGCCCGCGTACGCCAGCACGGCCACGTTCGCCTCCGTGCAGGAGTACCTCGACGTGGCCGACCAGTGCCTGGAGGCCGGTTTCGGCGCCATCAAGCTGCACGCCTGGGGCGACTGGCGCCGCGACGCCCGGCTGGCCCAGGAGCTGCGCGCCCACGTGGGCGACGGCGTCGAGTTGATGTTCGACGCCTCCGGCGGGTTCCGCTACCACGAGGCGCTCGCGCTGGGCCGGGCCCTCGAGGAGGCCGCGTACCTCTGGTACGAGGAGCCCATGATCGAGTTCGCCATCGAGCCGTACCGTCGCCTGGCCGCCGATCTGGACATCCCGATCCTGGGCGCCGAGGTGATAGACGGCGCCCACTACGCGGCCGCCGAATGGCTCCACACCGGCGCCTGCGACCTGATACGGACCGGGCATCACCTGTACGGCGGCGTGACCGGCGCGATGCGCATCGCCCACATCGCCGACGGTTTCGGCACGACCGCCGAGGTGCATGCGGGGGGGATCCTCAACCTTCAGCTGTGCGCGGCCATTCCCAACTGCACCTACTACGAGTCGTTCGTGCTGGAGAACCCGGCGGTGTTCGATCCGCTGGTGGGCCCCGACGGCGCCGCGACGGCGCCCGACGGGCCCGGCGTCGGGTTCGAGCCGCGGCTGATGGAACTTGGCCTGATGTAGGTCGGCCGCCCGCTGAGCGGCCTGGCGGGCTGATCGAACCGCACGCCGCCCGCAGGCCGGGCGCGGGCCTCCGCAGGCGCCGGGGGCCGGGGATCAGGCCTGCAGGCCGCCGAGGAGGGCCGCCCCGATGATGCCGCTGTCGGCGCCGTGGGCGGCCAGCACGGTCGGTGGCGCATCGCGCAGCGGTTCCATCTGTTCGGCGATCCTGGGGTCGATCCCGTCGAGCAGCGCCTGGCCCGCGGCGGACACGCCGCCGCCGAGCACCACCGTCTCCGGGTCCTGGAGGCACACCGCGGCCGCGATGCCCTGGGCGAGCGCGTCCATGGCCTCGGACCAGACTCGGGCCGCGACGCGGTCGCCGCTCGCCGCCGCGGCGACGACCTGCTCCGCGGTCAGCCGCCGGCCGGTCTCGCGGCGGTAGGTGCCGGCGATGGCGCTCCCCGAGGCCAGCGACTCGAGCGGGCGGCTGCCGCCGCCGACAGGCATGAAGCCCATCTCGCCGGCGAGGCCGGCGTGGCCCCGGTCGCTGCCGTGCCGGGTGAACAGGCGGCTCGCCACGCCGGTGCCGACCGACACGTACAGCATCGACTCGGCGGCGGCGCCGGCGCCCGTCTCCCATTCGGCCAGCGCGGCCAGGTACACGTCGTGCCCGAGGGCGATCGGCAGCCCGTGGCCGCCGCGCAGCGAGGCGACCACGTCGACGTCGCTCCAGCCCAGGTTCACGGCGCGCACCACGGTTCCCGCCGAGGGGTCGACGATGCCTGCGCAGGCGATGCCCGCGCCCCGGAGCTCGATTTCGGCGCCGCCGGCGAGCATGTCGATGGTGTCGCGTATCTCCGCCAGCACCTCCGCCGCCGAGCGTTCCCTGCCCGTCGCGCCCCGGTGCGCCGGCCCCAGGGCGGCGCCGTCGAACACCGCGGCCTTGTAGGTGGTTCCGCCTATGTCCACCCCGATGGCGGCGTGTGCGGTGGGTGTGGCGGTCCCGACGGCGGTGGGTGTGGCGGCCCTGGTGGCTGTGGTTCCGCCGGGGCGTTCCACGGGCGCGGGATCGGCCGACGCCGTGCTTCGTTGTCGGGCTGCGGCCCGTGGACCGGTGCCGGCGCCGGTCGGTGCCGGTCGGGCGCCGGTCGCGGTTTCTGCGGCTGCTTCGGGTCGTCGCCACGCGAGCACGCCCGCGACGAAGGTCGCCACTGGATGCAGCTGCGGATCGACGATGACGATGTCGGCCCGGCGGCCGGGAGCGAGCCTGCCGCGGTCGGCGTCACCGAGCAGCTCGGCCGGGTTGGTCGAGGTCACTGCGGCCAGCTCGTGCCAGCTTGCGCCGGTGAGCCGGCGCAACCGGCGGGCTGCTTCGGGCATGGTGAGCAGGGAGCCGGCCAGGCTGCCGTTGTCGAGCGAGCGGGCCGTCTCGTCGCAGCGGACAGGCACCCCGCCGATGCGGTAGCTGCCGGCGGGGGCGCCCATCCCGGCCATGGCGTCGGTGACCAGGCAGATGCGGCCCGCGCCCGCGAGCCGCCAGGCGAGCCGTACGGCGTCGTCGGCCAGGTGGTGTCCGTCCACGATGAGCGAGACCCAGGCGTCGGGGTGCAGCAGCGCGGCCCCCGCGGCGCCCACCTCGCGATGGTGCAGCGGCCCCATTGCGTTGAAGAGGTGGGTGAACGCGCCCGCGCCCGCGCCGAGGGCGCGCCTCGTCTGGTCGGCGGTCGCCGCGGTGTGGCCCAGCGAGACCGCTATGCCCGCCCGGACGAGCCGTGCGATGGCGCGGTCGGCGTTGGCGGCCTCGGGGGCGAGCGTGACCAGGGCGACGGCGTCGGCGTCGTCGGCCAACTCGTCGGCCAGCCCGTCGGCGTCGTCGGCCAGACCGGTCCGGGGGTGGGCCCCGGCGCGGTCCGGCGACAGCACCGGGCCCTCGATGTGCAGACCGAGCGCCGCCGCGCCCGTGTGTCCCGCGGGCGGGCGCCTCACCGCTTCGCAGCCGGCGCGGCGCTGCCGGCGCGGGGAGGTGATGATCGTCGGCAGGAACGCGGTCACCCCGTGGCCCGGCAGCCGCTCGGCGATCGGCCACATGCTCGAGGGGTCCGTCGTGATGTCGTGGCCGAAGGCGCCGTTGAGCTGCAGGTCGATGAACCCCGGCAGAGCGACGTGGGCGCCGAAGTCGAGGTCGCCGGAGTCGAGGTCGCCGGCCCGTCCGGCCGCGCCGTGGTGCGGCGCGACCCGGGCTATGCGTCCGGAGGCGACGGTGATGCAGCCCCGGCGTGTCCGGCCCCTGGCGTCGGGCAGCATTGCGATGATGCGCACGGGGTCACCCCTCGGGGCGGCCGGTGGCCGCGGGCCGGCCACGGCGTCCCGCGCCCGTGCGAGTCTGCGTGCCGATGCTCATTCGTACGGCGGCACGATAGCGGCGTACGGCCGCACGATAGCGGCGTACGGCCGCTCGCTGCGGGCGGGGAGGGCCTGGAGCTGCCGTGCGGTGTTCAGGTGCGCCATTGGCTGCCGGTCGGGTAGCGGTGGGCTGCGGCCGAGTCGGCCCGCACGCCGGTGCCGGCCCCGGCCGCCAGGGGCAGGCGGTAGCGCCCGTCGGTCACCTGCACCGGGTCGACCATGTGCTCGTGGAGGTGGTCGACGTACTCGATCGCGAGGCGGTCCGGGTCGGCTGCGACGCTGATGGCGTTGAAGAAGCCGAAGTGCTGCACCGCCTCGCACAGGCCGACGCCCCCCGCATGGGGAACCACGTCCGCCCCGGCGTGGGCGGCCAGCAGGATCAGGGCGATCAGGTCGTGGACGCCGCCGACCCGGGTGGCGTCGATCTGGAGGATCCGCGCCCCGCCGGCTTGGAGCAGCTGCTTGGCCAGCACCGGGTTGGCGAGGTGCTCGCCGGTGGCGATCGGCACGGGATGCACGGCGCGGGCGATCCGGGCGTGGCCGAGCACGTCGTCGGGATGGGTGGGCTCCTCCACCCAGCGCAGGTCGAACTCGGCCAGCCGGGGGATGGTGTCCAGGGCCTCGTCCACGCTCCAGCGCTGGTTCGCGTCGACGGCGATGCCCACCTCCGGCCCGACGGCGCCGCGGGCCAGTGCGAGCCGGCGGCGGTCGGCGGAGAGGTCCGCGCCGACTTTGAGCTTGATCGTGGTGAAGCCGTCGCGGACCGCCTCGCCGCACAGCCGCACGAGCTTGTCGTCGCTGTAGCCCAGCCAGCCCGGCGACGTGGTGTAGGCGGCCAGCCCGCGGCGGCGGAGCCCGGCGATCCTGGCGTCGCGGTCGGGCCGCCGCTCCTCGAGCATCTCGCGGGCCCGGCCCGGGTCCAGGAAGTCCGCCAGATAGGTCCAGTCGACCATGGCGACCACCTCGGCGGGGTCCAGGCGCGCCAGCGCCGACCACAGCGGCCGTCCCTCGCGCTTGGCCCGCAGGTCCCACAGGGCGTTCATCACCGCGCCGACCGCCATGTGCGCCACCCCCTTGTCGGGCCCGAGCCAGCGGAGCTGGCTGTCCCAGGCGAGCTCCCGGTCGATTGCGGCGGGATCCTCGGCCATCGTGTCCACGTCCCGTCCGACGAGGCGCTCCGCCACCGCGGCCACCGCCGCCGTCTGGATGTCGTTGCCGCGGCCGATCGTGAACACGAACCCGCAGCCGACCAGCTCCGGGTCGGAGGTCCGCAGCTCCAGGTACGCGGCCGAGTAGTCCGGGTCGGGGTTCATCGCGTCCGAGCCGTCGAGGAGGCGGCTCGTCGGGAACCGGAGGTCGGCCGCGGCCGCGGCGGTGACTGTGGTCACCGCGCGGGCGGTCGTGCCGCCGCGGGCCCGGCCGTCGGGGCTCGGGCCGCCGACTCGAATGCGTCGATGACGGCGAGGTAGTTGTCGCCGATGGCCTGCCGGGCCTCGGCCCGGCTGATCTCGCCCTGCCAGAGCGCCGAGATCGGACGCTGCCAGATTGTGCGGCCGACGGCGAAGCCGCGGTAGCGCTCCGACCCGGCGCGGCAAGAGAACAGGCGCCGCAGCCCGGCGATCTCGGATCCGGCGCCCAGGATGAGGATGGAGGCCTCGGGCCGGGCCGATCCCACGAGCCCGGCCAGCGCGCCGGCGGCCTCGGTGTCGGCGTGCCCCTCGAGCTTCCACAGGGCGGGGGCCACCCCCGCGGCCAGTATCTCCTCCACCGCGGCGCGCTGGAGGCGGGGCAGCTCCGCTCGCCGGCGCTCCGGCTGCTCTCCGGGCCGCGGCCGGCGGTCCCGGCGCCCGGCGCGGCGCGGCTCCCGGACGATCAGGAGCTCCACCAGCAGGCGGGCGCCCGCGGCGCGCACCAGTTCGTCCAGCTCGCGCAGTGTGCGCAGTTGGCCGCCCATGCTGGAGGCGGGCTCGTCGGGGTTCCGGCGGACCAGCACCTTGCCGAAGCCGGGCCGAAGCGAGCGCAGGTCCTCGCGCAGGGCCGGCAGGGGCGCCTCGGCCCGCAGCACGGCCTGCCCGGACGCCTCGAGCGCGACCGCCACCGCGACCCCGGCGGCCTCGGCCTCGGCGGCGATGCGGCGGTGGCCCCGGTCGATGAGGATCCCCGGTCGGGCGCGCGCCCCGACGCGGCCCAGGGCCCCGGCGACGCCCTGCCAGATCGTCAGCTTGAGCTCGGCCCGTCTCGCCGGGTCGCAGTCCGCTCTCGCGCCGGCGCCGGACAGCGAGCGCGCGAAGCTGCCGCGATGGTCGAAGGCCACCATGCAGCACGGCCCGGACCCGGTCCGGGTGTGGGTGGTCATGCCGGCGGGCGGCTTGCCGCCGGCCCCTGGATCCGCGGGCGCCGACCTCGGCCGCCGGAGGGGATCGTCGACGGGCATCGGGCCGGGGCTCGGCGGCTGTGACTGGGTCTGCGCATTGTTGACAGTATCTACCATCGGTCGCGCACGGCCGTGCATTCAGGGCGCGTCGAGGGCGTCGCCGTGCAGAGGGTGGAGATGCCGCTGCGGTTGCATCTCTCGCCGACGACTCGCGGATGGAGCCGGCCGGAGAGCGCCGCCGCGGACCCGACGGCTGTTCGCAGGGCGCGGTCGCGGGTACCGGCTCGGGATTGCGCATTGTTGAAGATAGCTGACATGACGGGGAGGCTTCGAGAGTGATTTGGCGCCGGTCAGCTGTCGGGCAGGGTGCGAGCCGCGTCCATTAGGTACGGCACTCCCCAGTGGTAGGCGACAGGGCCTGGCCAGGTGATCTAGATGTGGAGTTCGGGCGGCTCGTCGTAGGGCGCCGGCGGGGAGACCTCGGGTTGGATGGTCAACGCTGCGACGAAATCAGGAACCGAGGTCGTGATGGCATCCCATACCAATTCAGGATCAACGTGATCGTATTGGTGTACGAGGAAGTTGCGCATACCGCGTGCGCCGACAATGGCCAAGGTGGGGCGGGAGGCTATGAATGAGTCTGAGAGATTTCGGCCAGCTTCACCGATGGTGATGAGTAACCGCTCAGCCGCGAGGCGCCGCTCATTGCTAGTGTCGAAGATGGCGCGACCTTCAGCCGCGAACTGGTCGAGGAGAGCGGCCGCTTCGAGGATGTGCCGGACGCGGTCGTTGTCGTTCTGCGGCCTGTGGGTGCTCACAGCGGGATGGCTTCGGCAAGCATCGCCCGGTGCCCGGCGCGCTCTTTAGGCTTGAGGCCGCGGGCTGAGATCACGTCCACGTCGGCGGACAGCAGTTCCTCAAGGGCGCCTTGCAGGGCGCCGAGATCAAATAGGGAGGCCCCTTTAGCGAAGGTGACCAGGAAGTCGTAGTCGCTGTCAGGTTTGTTGTCTCCACGGGCTACCGACCCCACCAGCGCGATCGAGGTGGCCTTGTTGGCGATCGCGGCGGCGCGGATGGCGTCGCGGTGCTCTCCAAGGACACGTTCGCGCTGGGTCATGGCTCTATGGTAGTGACGATTTCGTCGCTGGTGTGGTGCGCCGGTGGGTAAGGCCATACGGCGAAGCTGAATCGCACATAATGTCGAGTTGTCTGCGGCGCATGTGGCTGGCGGGGTTGAAGCGTGGAGGCGGTGCGGCGCGTCGGTGCTGGTGGGAGGGTGTGGACTGTGGGCGGCGAATCGGTGCGAGAGCGCCCGGAATCTTCGACCTAGCGCCGGGAAACGTCTGGTTCGAGGTAGACGCTGGCCCATCGGCGCGCTGGGAGATCACCGTCGAATCGCTCTAACCTTGGCTAGTCAGGCATATAGTTGCCATAATCTGCGTGAACATGCGCACTTTTGCCCATTCAGGCTCGGGGGCGGGTAGTGTGGACTCGATTATCGAGAAGACTCCTGAGTGAGTGGTGCCGGTGTGTGACGGCTTCGGACATCGGGGACGGCGAGGCCCCGGACGGGGAGTCGTCCGGGCGCGTGTCGGGTTGTGCGGGCAGGGCGCGCGCCGGGGGTCGGCGGGTCCGTTCCCGGCTGAGCGGCGTCGCCGTTGGCGTGTCGCGATGACTC
>Ga0209544_1000456_pt1 | contig 57962 bp, 82 predicted proteins | sample MesohylPK_FD_187297 | JGI IMG/M metagenome (GOLD analysis project Ga0209544, IMG submission 187297) | Host-associated microbial community of the marine sponge Aplysina aerophoba from Gulf of Piran - sponge mesohyl, lysed by proteinase K... | ecosystem: Host-associated > Porifera > Sponge >... | reverse complement strand
CTGGTCCTCCTGGACCAGGTGCTGCCCGGCTGCGACGGCGTGGAGCTGATGGGGGACCTGCTGGCCGTCTCCCGGGTGCCCGTGATATTCCTGTCCGCCTACGGCAAGGACGAGGTGGTGGCCCGGGTGCTGGAGCAGGGGGCCACCGACTACATCGTCAAGCCCTTCTCCCCCACGGAGCTGGTGGCCCGGGTGCGGGCGGCCCTGCGGCGGTCCCAGGAACCTCGCGACGGGGCGCCGGCGGGGCCCTTCCTGCTGGGCGACCTGGCCATAGACTACGAGCGGCGCCGGGTGACCCTGTCGGGTGATCCCGTGGAGCTGACCGCCACCGAGTTCGACCTGCTGGCGGCGCTGTCGGCGGAGGCCGGGCGCGTGGTGACCCACGACCGGCTGCTGCGGAGGGTGTGGAGCCCGGGCAAGCCCGGGAACCTGCGGGTGCTGCGCACCCACCTGATGCACCTGCGCAAGAAGCTGGGCGAGGACGGCGAGAATCCCAGGTACATCCTCGTCGAACCCAGGGTCGGCTACTGGATGCCCGAGGGGGAGGCTGACAGGGGTATGTAAAGGACAGCGCTGTCCTTAATGGGCGGCCAGCTCTCAATGTGTCGCTGGTGACACCGAACATGGCCTGAAAGCCTCTTCTCAAGTCAGGCGGCGCCTCCCCGCCTGCCCCAACACCACACGAGCCAGCGGAGGTCAAAACGAGTTCACACTGCCCCTGGTCGAAGAGGACCTGGGTGAGGGGGAGGGGACAATGCCAAGCTGTCGCCTTCACCCTGACGTTCCCCCTTTGACTGGGGAAGGCCTTGTTCAGAGGTTTGCCAGGTTTCCGCGTCTCCTGCCCTGCCTGGGCGGGCATTGCCTTTCCGGACCTGGTCCGGCTGGCGGAGACGGGAGATGGAGATACCCGCCATTATTGTACGGGTTTATGAATAAATGACGTGTACAGGCACTTGCCGCTTGGGTAAAGCAAGGGTGAATTATTGGCCAATTCGGGTGGAGCAGCCCTGGCGTGCCAAGGGCGGAGGAAAAACACGTCGGTGGCCCGGGGATGCTCTGGGGCGTCGGTGAGAGTGACGGCGGTTACTCTGCTTGTTCGTGGTCAGAGGCGATGAAGTTCAGGCCGCCCTGGGAAGGCGCCCTGAAGGCGAAAGTGGTCTGTCCGTTGCGGTTGGTTACGAAGAAGTCGCCTTGGGTGATTATATCCATGCCGACGAGGACGTCGGCCCCCAGGAAGTCGCCCCTGGTTATTCTCCAGGATGGGAAAAGGATGAGTCCCTGCAACTGAATGGTGATCAGATAGGTGTCTGCGAGATGCCGGCCATTGACGCCGTACACGAATGTCTTGCCGGACGGAATCAGGTTGCACTGCTGGACGGCCTGGTAGGTTATGACGCTGTTGATGGCTCCTGTGTCCCACAGGGCCCAGAATGGAACGAAGTCCTCCGGTGGCTGGTCGGGGAGAGTGAAATCGGCGACGGAGCAACCGCTGAGCAGGTCACTCAGGAGTTGCTGGGAAGGATGCTGAACTGCATGGTGTAGTCACCGAGAGCAAGTTACGGGGTACATCACCCCGCGCGGGTCGCTCAAATACAGGATGAAGAGAAGGGCAGATCTGGTTGACAGAACCCAGTGGGGCTTGGTAGTTTTTCTGCGCTCGTTCCCTCGACTACCTGGAGCACCGGGGGAAAATGGGTGCGGTTCCCGCAGAGGCATTGCCGCAGCGGCAGCCTGTTTAGAGAACCCAAGGGTCTCGTGTAACGGCGGCGACACCGCCATTGTGAGTACACCCTTATCCAATAGGCCAGACGGGTCCAGCCGGTCGCACGCGTATTGGCGAATGGGGACAACTCCACCTTCCTGAAGTTTTTCAGAATCTCCTATTGCTGCCTTGGAGCATGGGAGCCCAAGGAGAAACCAATGCCCGAAATAATTAAAGCCAGCGAACACAACCTGAATTCCGTATTCAGCGACGATTACCTCTTTGAGATTCCGTTGTATCAACGTCCCTACGCTTGGACCACGGAACAAGTGGACGAACTGCTGGACGACCTGCTCAACGCTATGGACCGGGATGCGCAATCTCCCTATTTTCTCGGCAGTGTGGTCCTGATCAAAAAAGAGGGGGACTCCAAGAGCGCCGTGGTAGATGGGCAGCAGCGCTTGACAACCCTCTCGATGCTGTTTTGCGTACTGCGCGAACTGGCGGACGGGAACGCCCAATTCGAACTCGACGGCTTCGTAAGAGAGGCCGGGAACAGCCTGAGGGGGACCCAAGACCGGTTCCGTTTGGGCTTGCGGGCGCGAGACCGGGAATTTTTCCATGACAATGTACAGTCCCGAGGGGCAATTCCCGAATTCCTTAAGAAAGACAACGCCACTTTTTCGGACAGCCAGAAGTTGATATTCACCAACGTCAATCGTCTCAATCAAGAACTTTCCAAACTCAGCGAGTCTCGTCGCGGTGCCCTCGTCAAGTTCGTGATCCAGCAGTGCTACCTGGTAGTCGTCACGGCTACGGATAGAGATTCTGCCTACCGCATATTCTCGGTCATGAACGACCGGGGCCTAGATCTTTCCCCGACGGATATCTTGAAAGCTGAGACCATCGGTGAGATACCGGAACCCGATCAGGAGGTCTACGGGGAGAAGTGGGAAAACATCGAGGAAAGGATCGGACGGGAGGGGTTTAGAGACCTCTTCGCCCACATAAGGATGGTTACCCTGAAGACCAAGTTGCGGCGGACGCTGCAAGCTGATTTTCAAGACAACGTGCTGAAAAACGCCGTGGGCAAGGAATTCATTGACCACACTCTGGAACCCTACGCCAGCGTCTACGAAACCTTGATGGAGGCGTCTTACGAGAGCACTCAGGACGCCGAAAAATTAAATGACTATCTCCGCCACCTCAGTCGGCTTGATAATTTTGACTGGATTCCTCCGGCGATGGCCTTCTTCCTTCGACACGCGAATGACAGAGAAAGCCTCATCAGGTTTACCAAGGATTTGGAAAGGCTGGCCTATGGGCTATTTGTAAGGCGCGCCAATGTCAACGACCGGATCAATCGCTATGCGGAGGTCCTGCGAGATATTGAACGGGGCAGCGATCTGTTCGACGATGATTCGCCCCTTCAACTGAAGGCAGACGAACAGGATGAGATAGTAAAAGGCCTCAACGGACAGATATATTTGCAGACGGCCGTGGTCAGAAGGACGCTGTTGGAGCGCCTTGATAGCCTGCTCGCTGATACCGGCGCCACCTATACTCGCACAACGATAACCGTGGAACACGTTCTGCCTCAAAATCCCAAATCAGACTCCGAGTGGATGAAATGGTTCCCAAGCCAAGACCAGCGGGATACCTGGACGCATCGGTTGGCTAACCTGGTCCTCCTGTCCCGGCGGAAAAATGCCAGCGCGTCTAACTGGGATTTTGGGCGCAAGAAAACCGAATACTTCCAGCGCGGCGGCGTTGCTCCTTTCGCACTGACCGCGCAGGTATTGAACGAATCGGATTGGACGCCAGTGGTGTTGGATCGCAGGCAAAAGGAGTTGGTAGACTCATTTCGGAGGGAATGGCGGTTGGCCTGACGCGCCCTGCATCTTATCTTTTCCTGACGCTGCACAGCAGCGTGGTCAACCTTGGCATTTTGCGCAAATCGCGGGGATTGTTTGAATGGTTTCCGAATCGCGCCCCCTTGCTATGCGGATTGACGGCGACAACGCCCAACCATCCTTAATAGAGAACATCCTGGCGGAGACTGCAAAGTACGGCGTCGTCACAACTCGCCGTGTCTATGGTAATTGGACGACTCCCCAGATGAATGGGTGGAAGGATTCCCTCCACTCTTACGCAGTCCAGCCCATGCAGCAGTTTCGCTATACCGTGGGGAAGAACGCCACGGACAGTGCCCTGATAATCGACGCCATGGACCTGCTGCATGGGGGAACTGTGGGCGGTTTCTGCATCGTTTCCAGCGATAGCGACTATACTCGGTTGGCCACCAGGATACGTGAGCAAGGACTGTTTGTAATGGACATCGAGCGGTCCGATACACCCAAGTCATTCGCCAACGCATGTGAGATATTCGTATACACGGAGAATCTGTCCCCCCAGGCCGCAAAAGAGGTTCCCTCAGCCGACCTGGGTGACTCGGACTGGACTCATACGGCGACCCGGGCCATCGAGATGGCAGCCCAGGACGATGGATGGGCATTCCTCGGGGCGGTTGGAGAACCCACCTGCGACAATTGGACCCCGCCTTCGATGCCAGAAGCTACGGACACAAGCAATTGTCGCCGTTGATCAAGTCCCGAACGGATCTGTTCGAGACCAGGGAACACAGGGTGAGAAATGGGGCTTCACAGGTATACGTGAGGGTCAGATGATGGGCTGCAATTGGCCCCAGCGGTTGCCCTCGTGTGTTCCGATTTCGACTGGATGTGGTTCCACCGGACCAGTTGTTCATAGTGTTGTTCGGGGCGACGGGATTGCAACTTATACCCTTCCCTGATTCTGTCCAAACAACGGGGTCCACCTTACCCATTGACCTCTGCACAATGGAGCTAGCCACATGGCCAGGTACAATATCGTCGCTGGTTCGAGCGGCGACATCAGCCTCGACTCAAACGAATGGCTGATCATAGACATCGGTTACGGCCAAAAAAGTCCCACCAACGCTATCTGGCGAAGCGACGAAACACTCAGATCGTTGTACTTTCGTCAAATAATGCCCCTCGTCACCGAAACAGCCAGTCTCAACCCCGACCAGTCGTTGCACCTGGCCGTCGAAGCCCCGCTGTCAGCAGCCTTCGACGGCCACGGCGAACCCACCATCCGCCCCTGCGATGAATGGCTTAAACCCAACGCAGCCGAGCCCGATACTAGACTTTGGTGTAACAACGCAGGAGCTTCGACCCTGGTGCTAGCGGAATTCCTTCTCCGTGACCTGCACGAAGAAAATATTGGACCGAGGCGGATAAAATTGTTTGAAGGGCACGTTTCCTTCAAGTACCGTGAAAGCCACAAGTTCCGCTTTAAGCAAGCAGGGGACAACCACCAAGCCGACGTGTTGGCCATCAAGCACGAAATCAAATACAGAACCGAATACAACATCTTCGACGAAGCCAAATTGCGCCGAGATCAAGACCTAACCTTGAAATCGCCTTTCGGTTTTCTCAACGAAGATTTGATTCCCCCTGTAATCCGAGTGCCTCCACCATATCTTTTCAGGTAGTGCGATAGCCTAGCGCAATCCGGGTTTTAGGCAACGATTTGTGTTTACGACGCCGGAGGTAATAGAGACCAAACGCTGCAACAGATTCACACCGTCTCTTTAATTGCCATAGTCAAAATGCGGCGGGTTCGATAAGTATATTTTCTTGCCGTTACGTCGGTGATGTTGTAGCGTATTTTGTCGGGATTGGACAACATTCGATTCTCGAATCCATCATTTATTGACCATTCTTAGAAGTAGGTCAAATTTTGCTGGGACGAGGAAATATTGGAGCACTGCCCCCAAAGGGCTAGTAGTGTGTCAATGCAGAGATGTCAGGCATAGCGATAGCAGGAGAGAGGTGGTAGCGTTATAGGGAAAGCAGTGTAAGTGTAGCGGGAGGTGGGGGCCCATGGCGCCGAAGAAGTATGAGGTCAGGCTGTCAACGGAGGAGAAAAGACTTCTGCGGAAGGTGGTCCGGTCGGGACGGAGTTCGGCCCATGCAATCACCCGGGCCCGCATTCTGCTGAAGGTGGACGAAGGCTGGACGGCCGCTCAGGTGGCAACGGCCCTGGACATCTCCGAGCGGACCGTAATACGAGCCAGGAAGCGGTATGCGCAGGAGGGATTGGAGGAGACGCTGCACCGGCGCAACCAGGTCAACCGGTACCGGAAGCTGGACGAACGTGGGGAAGCGCATCTGATTGCCCTGGCCTGCAGCCCAGCCCCCGAGGGCCACGACCACTGGACCCTGCGGTTGCTGGCGGACAAGACGGTGGAGTTGGCCCTGGTGGAATCCCTGTCGTACGAGACGGTCCGGTTTTACCTGAAAAAAACGAACTTAAGCCGTGGCGGAAGCAGCAGTGGTGTATCCCCAAGGTGAGCGCTGAGTTCGTAGCCCACATGGAGGATGTCCTGGATCTGTACGCCGAACCCTATGATCCCCAGAGGCCGGTGGTCTGCTTCGATGAGCGTTCCACCCAGTTGCTGACCGAGACCAGGGAGCCCCTGCCAGGGGCCCCGGGGCGTCCCAGGCGTGAGGACTACGAGTACGTGAGGTGCGGCACCCGCAACCTGTTCCTGACCTGTGAGCCGAAACGGGGCTGGCGCCATGTGGCAATCACCCAGCGGCGCACCATGCAGGACTTCGCTCACCGGATGCGCTGGCTGGTGGGCCAGGCCTACCCCGACGTGTCAGTGGTCCGAGTGGTCCTGGACAGGGAGGGTTGAAAAAGTCAGCGAATCTGTGAGTCCGACGGACTACTGAGATACAATAGGGGTGTAATCAGTCGTTCGGGAGGGGCAGTTATGCTGGAACCTCTGGACCGCTTCCGCAGGGACTCGACTCTGTTCCAGTTCACGGAGAAGCGGCTGCCCAACTTTATTGACCTGGAACATTTGCTGATTCGGATCGACGAGCAGTTGGACTTCGCCAAACTGGTGGCCCCTCTGGAGAGCCGCTACTGTCGCGACCAGGGCCGCCCCGCCATCCATCCTGAAGTGATGGTACGGGCGCTGCTCATCTGCTCTCTGTACAACATCGCCTCCTTCAGACGACTGTGTCCGGCCATCTCGGAGAGCATCGTGTTCCGCTGGTTCTGCTTTCTGACCATCGACGACCCGGTGTTGGACCATTCCACCATCAGCTACTTCATCGAGGGCATCGGCCGGGAGGGATTCGCAGAGATACTCCACGGCTTGAATCAGGAGTTGTTCCGGCTGGGCCTGCTCTCGGCAGAGATGCACACCGATTCCAGCCTGGTCAGGGCCAACATGAGCAGCCACCGGCTGTCCCACAGCGGGTTGACAGAGGGAGAGTTCCAGGATCAGGCCGTGGAGGAGAACGGGCTGTTCGCGGTGGCCCAGTATGGCGGCAGCGGCGGGACTAAGAAGGCGGAGGTCAGGTTCTTTTAGGGCCCAGAGGGTTCCCCGCCGTTGAGCACTGAGGACATCGATGCCCGGTGGCGAACCACCAGGCCCGAGAGGCCGGGCTATCTCAGCTACTAGGAGAACATTGTCGTTGACCGGGGCGGTTTCATGATGTCAAGAGCGATAGCCCACTCTTCCGAGGCTGAATGGAAAGCCCTGCTGCCCATGCTGGAGGATGCGCCCATTAAGCCGGCGTCGCTGGCGGCGGACACAGGGTATAGCGCGGGCCGACTGCGGCAAAGCCTGGAGGAGCGGGGCATCGGGGCCTACATCCCCCTTTACCCCAACCAGAGTTCGGGCCAGGTGGCTCGCGGAGAGTTTGTCTATCACGGTGATCACCTGATCTGTTCCCAGGGCAAGGTCCTGCGCAGAGGGCCTTTCCGCAACAGGTTCCAAAGCTACAAGTACCAGGCGCTTCAGGGAGATTGCCAGGAGTGTCCGGTGAAGGATCGGTGCCTCCCGCCCAAAGAGAAACGGCGTCAGGTGGCGTTGAGCAGCTACTACCCTGAGTTCGTGCGGGCCGCAGAGCGGAACCGCAGCCAGGAATACCGGAGGGAAATGAACCGGCGCAAGTCCGTGGCCGAAGGGACCTTCGCGTCCCTGGATCGGCTGGGGTGGGCCCGAACCAGGCTGCGGGGATTGGCCAAGGTGGACTGCGAGGGATTCATGGCCGCTATCGCCCACAACGTGGCTAAGGCAGTAAGACGGCTGGGCCCAGGCGCCGGACCAACAGGCAATTGCCGGGCTGGCGGACCCAATGGCGACTGGACATCGTGGCCAGCGTCAGGGGGGGGCATATCCCTTGCTGCGGCTTGAGCTGCCTGAAAGAACCGGCGGCACTGATGCCTGCCTCCTCTCCCCTCCATATGCCAGCGTCACTGCCCAAACCGACTTTTTCAACACTCCCGGACAAGCTGAATACCTACCGGACAGCGTCGCTGTACGAGGCCTTCCCGCCAGCAGAGGCACGGCGCATCGCCAAACGGCTGGAGTTCCATTACACCCCCAAGCACGGCAGTTGGTTGAACATGGCGGAGATGGAGTTCAGTGTGCTGGCCCGAGCCTGCCTGCGCGGACGCAATCCCGATGCGGAAAGCCTGGAGCGGGCGGTGAATGCCACCGTATCCGAGCGCAACGCCACAGCCGCCGCCATCAACTGGCGCCTTACCGCCAGGGACGCCACACGCAAACTTCACCGCCTCTACGCATGCCATTCTTGATTTGACGTAATACTAGCTGCTGGCCGGTCCGGCCGTGTCGATGATTTCGTGCTTCGCTGCCCACATCAGGAGTTCGGCCTTTGTCCTGGTGCCCAGCTTCGATTGTATGGCGTAGATGGCGTTCCTGACCGTGTGCGGGCTGAGGCCCCTTGTGTTGGCTATCTCTGCGTAGCTCTGTCCCAGCGCGTAGAGCGCGAGCATCTGCTGTTCCCGTTCGGTCAGCCTGGCCTGCTGGACTGCCTCGGTCTGGCGTCTTGACCTTCGGAGGCGCCGGAAGACCATGGATAGCGTTTCGTCTGATATTCGGTAGCGGCCCTCGGCGACGAGCCGTGCGGCCTCCATGAGGTCCGCGGCCCCGGCGTATTTCTGCATGTAGCCGTTGGCGCCGCAGGCGATGGCTTCCACGGCGATGTCCTCTTCCGTTGCTGTGGTGAGCACCAGCAGGTTTGAGTCCGGGTTGGCGTCAACCAGGTCCGCGCAGGTCTGCAGTCCTCCCATGTCGTGCATCAGCACGTCGATGACGATCACCTGGGGCGCATTTTCTGACGCGAGGGCCATGGCCGTGTCGTGGTCCAGGGCCTGCCCGACAACCTGGAAGGCCCCCGACCCTTCCAGGAGGGCCTTCACGCCGTCGAGCATGATCTGATGGTCGTCAACTAGCAGTACCGTGATGAGTTCCGGTGACTCCATTTTGGTCCTCCCCGGTGGCTTTTTAGGCCACGCAGAGTTTCGTAGTTGATTTTGGCATTTGCGGTGCGGTGCGGTTTCTCCGGTTCTGTTACGGAGAGCCACCACGGTCTTCAATCGCGACCTGCAACCACGCTTGATGTTCCCCTCTCAGGTAGTCAATTTCCGCCTGAGAATAATCGCTATTTGGAGCCAACCTTATAGCCTCACCTATATCGGCCACCGCCTTTTTCGCTTGACCTTGAAATTCTCCGCAATGGCCTCTAATCAAAAGGGACTGCACTCTCGTGTCAAAACCCGTTTCCACGTACGGGTTCGTCCCCAATGCCTTGTCAGCATCGGTAAAGGCGAGGTGACAATCTTCGTTTCCAAAATATTGCATAGCCCGCCATGTCCGGTTGAACGAGTCATCTCGCACCGCAATGGCTTCCGTAAAATAATCGACCGCCTCTTCGTGCTGCTCCAAGTCGGAATGGCTTCTGGCTAACAAGTTAAGGATTCTGTTCGACGGCTTCTCATGCCCCTCAAGGGCTGATGTGAATAACTCAATGACGCCCCTTTCCTCCCCGCCGTAGAACTTTGCCATCCCTTCATTTATATCAATTAGGAAAAAGCAGGCAAACATATGTTCAGGCTAGGCTCGACCTTCCGAGATGTCTTCGACTTATTTCTTTACCCTGGCGAAACTCTCGAATCGTTCGTCACTGACGCCAGACAATCGGGCTAGGTCGATGGTTTTCTCGATTTGTGCCAAGGCCAGAGTGTTATCACCCCATTGCGAATAGCAATGACCCAATAGCAAGAGAACTTCAACGTGGGGACTGTACCCGGTGGCCAAGGGTGTTGATTCCATATCTAAAGCCAAGTTCGAGTCCTTGATGGCTTCCGGCCATTGTTTGTTTTAAACGTAGGAAGTGGCTCTGTTAGTGCGAGTTGTACTGGTCTCGTCCAGGTCTACTGCTAAGCTGAAATGCCGAATGGAATTATCCGAATCCCGGTGCCGGCGATAGGTGATCCCAAGCCGGTTGTGCAGAACATAGCTGGCCTCGTCCAATAGCACCTCTATTTTCTTGAGGTTGGCATTGGCGGCGGCGTACTCACCACGGTTTGGCATTTCTGTGGTCTCTCGGTTTAGAATGCTGGCCTGCCCCTCGAAGACCTCGAACTGGCTGGTGCCATGTACATCGCCAATGGGTGTCCGTTCAAGGTCACCAGCGTCTGCTTCGGTTTCGTTAGATACCGATGGGGTTGTCGTGGGTGTGGGGGGGTTGGTAGGTTTCGGTGTAGCGGTATTGATTGGAATGGGAGTGGATGGGGACGCTAACTCGGGTTGGACTTGGGCAGTTACGGTGGCGGGGATATTTGGAGTGGGTTCTGAAGCGGCAGTAGCGCAGGCTAGGTGGATGGTAAGGACGGAGGATATGCTGTCCGTGAGCGGAACGCGCATTAGGGGTTCCCCCTTGCGGGCAGGATTGAGGCCCTGCCAAGGTTCCTCAACCACCATTGACCCTGCAAGGGGGCACGAAGCCCCAATTGCTACCTGTTGAGTCAATGATGGATTTAAGGAACCTTGGCAGGGTCAATTTACCCCCGCCGTTCACTCCTTGTCAAATCTAAAGGAACCGTTATTTTTGCCTTGACCTTTGCCTCCAGTTTTGGTGCATCCTGCCCGACTTATTGCACCGTTCTTCCTTGGCCTTAACGTATTCCTTCAGTTGTTAGGTCAAGAGGTTCAACATGGTATTAAGTTGGACGTTTTTGAACCGCTAATGGGAATCTAACCTAGTCTACACAACCCACACTAATCTACCGACCAGTGATAGTGGCACAGGTTAACTTCGTTCCTGTATCCACCGCTGTCGTCCGCCGGGGCGGGTCTTACGCCAGCGTCCACAGGCAGGGACCGTGTAGCTCACGGCCCATAATCTCTGATGTTCCGGGCTGCATTGGCGTCCCGGCCATGCAATGTTCCGCAACCGTGGGCCTGGGCACGGCCTCCTGGCCGCACAGCTCCGGGAAGTCGGCGCACATTCTGGTCCAGGCCTCCGGATCGCCGGCGATTTCCGGCGGGAGCATATCCAGGACGTAGGCGTCCCAGTTTCCGGCCCGGGTGGCTAGGTCGAGCGGCTGCCAGCGCATGGTAAAGTCCCACGCCTCGTTCCACGGTGGCACCGGGGGGTTCAGGCCGTCGTCGAGGCTGAATTGCCTGAGCTCGTGGGCTACCAGCTTCACGTCGTCTCCGGTGAAGTAGAAAATTCCGCTACTCCTGATTCAATCTGCTATAGCAGGTCTCAGGGTAGGGGTTCATGCGTGCAGCGCAGGACGTGGTTCAGGGGCTCTGGCCCCTGTTCCTTCCATTGTGCTTGTTGCCCTTTCGGGCCTCCGGCGGCACGCCCAGGCAGTTCAGTAGAACTGTTTTCTGCCCTGGCCAGGGTCAGGCCCTGGCGCCGGATGTTTTCCGCGGCGTTGACGTCGGCGTTGGTGGCGAACCCACATTCCTGGCAGTTGAAGACTGCCTGGGACGGCCGGTTGGCCGGGTCGGTATATCCGCACTTGGAGCAGGTCCGGCTGGTGTCCTTGGCGGGGACTGCTATGAAGTTCCGGCCATGCCACTGGCATTTGTACTCCAGCTTGGCTCTGATGCCGTACCAGCCCTGGGAGAGGATGGAGCGGTTCAGTCCTGACTTCTGCTTTACTCGAGTTCCCGGTTCTTCCACTGAGCCCCTGGCCGACCGTGTCATATTGTGGATCTTGGAATTCTCGATGCAGACCCTTTGATAATCCCTGACCAGCTGGGTGGTTATCCGGTGCTGGAAGCCCCGGCGTCCATCGGCTCTTTTCTGCTCTACTCTTCGGAGCTGGCTGATGGTTTTGAGGTAGTTGCTGGAGGGTGTTCCCTCCCACCGGAACCTGGACTTGGTCCTGCCGGAGTGTAATCGGTGGCTGACGAACCGGGCTCTTCCATCCTTGAGGCCGGAGTCCCTTTGGCGCTGTGCCTTCCGCATCAGGCGTCTTCGTACCTTGCGGTATTCCGAATCGTCGAATCCCGGGATCTGCAGGAACTCGCCGGTCTCGTCGATGGTGGTTATTACTTGTTTGACCCCCGGGTCGATTCCCACTGAGTGCAGCTGTGGCTGTGGCCATTCTGTTGGTTCCTGGTCGAAGACCAGGGTCAGCAGCCAGCGGCGGGGACTGCGCGTGATGCGGAATACCTTGGGTTGCTGGTCATCAGGCAGTCTGCCGTCGGTCCCGAATTTCATCAGGGGCAGTCCCTTGACGTGGATCAGTCCGGTTTCGCCGTCGTCTGAGACCTTCAGGTGGCATACGGCTGGCTCGGAGATTTCCAGGGTAGAGAACCGGTAGGGGCTGCTGGTGTGGGGGAAACCTGCCATCGGCTCTCTGAAGGCCTTGGCGTAGGCGAGGTTTACCCTTTTTGCCACTGATACCATCAACCTTCGGGAGTAATTATCGTAGACTGGTTCGTCCTGGCGTAGTTCAGTGAGGGCGGCATTCTGCAATTTCAGGGAGAATTGCCCCTTGTGGCAGCCGGTGGCTGATCTCCGGTGGCGGATGAGGGCGTTCTGGAGGTAGCCCATATCCAGCAGTGCCTGGTCCAGCTGTCGGTAGCCGGTTCTGGTGGTGGTCAGCTTGTATTGCAGGCTGGTTGCTGGCATGGGCGCAAGCTCCTGGGTTGACTGTATGTCGGGTACTGTCAGTTGGCAATTAGCTGCTGTCAGTGGGGCTTGAAGAGTAGCGGAATTTTCTCCTCTTTGCCTCTGGCTTTCCTGATTTTCAGCGCGTGTGCTGCAGGATCAGCTCGGCGGTGTCGGAGTCCTTCAGGTCCAGGAACAGGGTTGTCGCCGTGGTCTCAGCGTCGCCGTCGTCTCCGGCGTCGTCCTCGGTGAAGTGGATCATGCCGGGTATGCGGTGAGGCTCAGCCGGCTGGCGGCTTGCCGCGTCGAACTTGATGCTGGCCGTCCCGCCCATGACCTTGATGGTGGCGCCGTCGTTTATCACGTCGGCCACGTCCTCCTCTCCGCAGCAGGTCTCGATGGCCTCGGTAAGCCGCTGGTGGTCCAGCGCTCCCGCGGGGTCGGGCGCGGTGAAGCGTACCTTGACCGGTTCGCCCTCTTCCAGGAGTTGGCTGGCCATCAGGCCGTCACATTGGAAGGAGCTCTCGGCGCTCGTCCCGCCGGTTACGTCTTCGTCCTTTGCTGACGCGGCTTGGCCGCCTGCCTGGACGTGGTTCCCCTTTTCCTGCGCGGCCTCGTGGCCGGCGTTGTCCGTGGTGTCGCCCTCCGGTTCCAGGTCCATTCTGGGTGTCCAGTCCGTGAGGCCCCAGGTGTCGTTGCCAACGGCGTAGAAGCGTTTGTTCTGGTCGCCGGACATGTGACTGCGGATGTTGTGCGGGGGATTCTCTCCGGGGACCAGTATTCCCTCGGCCTCCAGCCGGGTCAGGATGTCCTTGGGGTGCATCGCCCTTCCCTCGGTCTTGAGCACGTTCTCGATGTTGCTCTTCAGGACGTCGCCGGGGTTGCGGCGCAGCTCGCTGTCCTCGTCGGTGTTGGTGTAGAAGCTTATAACGCCCCGGAAGTGGTTGGCCAGGGAGTTCAGCCTGGTCAGCTCTCCCTCGATGCGCTGGAGTTGCTGTTTCATCTGCCTGATCGTGCCTGGATTCATTACTCTTGTCCTCCGGCCGCCTTCCTCGCGGCCGTAATCTTAATTTGGGGCCGCGGGGTCCTGGCTCGCGTCGTCTGTTCCGGTCCCGGGCGGCTTCTTCGATGGGTCCTTCTCCCGCAGCGCCGGGATAATAATGCGCCACCGGGGCGTCTCCACCAGGCTTTCGGCCAGTATTTCTCCTGCCGACATATCGAAGTAGTGGTCCCGTTCTGCCTTGTCGGTGTCCTGCAGCAGGTCTGCAACGCACTGCGGACAGATTACCCCGGCCCGGTGGCCGCCGATTTCCTTCCTGGTATTTTCAAGCTGCTGGCGTAGCTCCTCGCCGCCCTTCAGGCGCCGGTGGCAGCCTGCCGTTTCGCACTTTTTGTAGAACGTCATTGCCTTTTTGTCCCTTCCCGCCGGTCTGGTCAGGCGGTGCTGGAGCGTTAGCTCGTTGCGGTGTGCGGCACTACCTGCACGGCTCCGCCGTGCCATTTGACCAGCGAGGCCATCGTCGCTGCGCTGTCGCCTCCGCTCGGTGTCTCCTGGTTGTTGCAGCCGTAGTTGGGCAGGATGATCATCCCCTGCGCTCTCTTTTTGGATCTCTGGCGGAGCATGATCAATGCGGTTCCCCCGTTCAGCCGCCGGTAGGCGGGGTCGAAGCCCATCCAGCTTTTGTTCTCGGGTACCGTGGTCACGGTCATGGTGAAGTCTTCACCCGTCCTGTCGAGCGTGGCGATGACCAGCTCCTTCCGGGGGTTGAAACCGTTGCTGCTCTTTGCTGACAACTCGCCCAGGGCCAGGTCGAACAGGGCTGCCGGGGTCATGCTGCCCCAGCTGTCCGATTGCAGGGTCATCCTCAGGTTTTCGTTCCGTACTCTCTGCCGCAGGTATTCGGCGTCCCGCAGGGCTGTTGGCCCGGCCTCGTCGCTGGCGGAGGCGTTGCCTTGCTTTCTGGTCCCAGGCGAGTCGTCCATCTGCCGGAGCAGCGTGATCGCTCTTTCGATCCGGTCTGGTTCCGGGACTCCGGGCCATACTGCCATCTCGTTGTCGTCGGTTATGTATTCCGGCAGTTGCATTTGCTTTTATGCTCCTTTGTCTCGCGTTCCGGGCCCGGCCCGCTCCCCTGGCTTGGCCCTGCTTGGAGGAGGGGGCTTTTGCCTGGCGGCGGGCCGGGCCCTTTCTTTTGTTCAGTCTGCCAGCGCCGGCCCTTGTTCAGTGGCGTCTGGGCCTCCGTTGTTCGCAATGTAGGTCCTCAGGATGATCTCCGGCGCTATCCTTAGGGTGAAGTCTTCCAGCGTTTCCTGCTCACCGTCGTCCCTGGTCAACCGCGTGCTGGCTGCCAGCATGATGGGTCGTCCGAGGGCGGTTATCGTAATTGCGAAGACGGCGTCGTCGTTCTCTCCTTCCTTGGAGCCGCCCGGGCCTGTGCGGTCCGTTCTGGATCTCAGCTCTCCGGCGTTTTCGCTGTGCACTCTTCTCTGCTGTTCAGCCACGTTCTGGCTGGTGTCAGCCCTGACGCTGATGATCAGGTCCCCGACGGTGCAGTGGGCGTGGTGATCGTCGATCTGCCAGGCCAGCTTCAGTTGGCCCTCTGTCCGGCGCCGCGCGTCCCGGAACAGGCTGGGCGGTACCCGCAGCGCGAAGGCCTGCAGCGGCTGCGCCGCCCCGTGTTCTATCTCGTCCATGAGGCAGAAGTTGGTCATGCAGATCTGGCCGTCGATCCACCCGCGGATGATGATTCCCGGGGTATCGTCGTCGGGTTTATCCCGGGTGTGGTTCAGGGTACTGGTTGCCGCCTCGGCCGGAATTTCCATGCCGTTGCTGTGGCCGTCCTGTTGAAAGGACGTCTGGAAGGTGCCCCAGGTCCCCTCGCGGGCCTCCAGTTTCATTTCCTCTTCCTGCCAGGTCAGCCGCCCGGCGCGGGGCGTCCAGCCGTTGATCGATGGTTGGTCCCGTTCCGGCGTATCCCGATACATTCTTGTGTCGTCCTCGCTTTTTGGTGGCGGGCTGCTCTGCTTGGGCCGCCCGTCAGCTGAAGAATTCCAGGGCCTGCAGCTGGCTTTCCTTTCGGGCGATCTCGCCTTTCAGTCTTTCCTTCTCGCGGTCGCGGGCGTTGCTGGCGGCCTCTGCCGTGCAACCTTCGATGACCTCGTGTAGCCGGTTTACGGCCGCCTCAATGTCCGGGTAATTGTGGGTCGGGATTTCCTTCAGCTTGACGTTCTCCCGGCTGCGATCCAAGACGGAGAAGGCCATCAGCTGCCACTGGCTCTGCTCGGCTGTCACCACGGGTGTCATCGCTGTCTTGAACCGGATGTAATCGTTTACGCAGCTCGCCGTGATGTCCTCCTCGCTTGCCGGGTTGTAGCTGAGTCTCAGTCCGTTTTTGTAAGTCTTTGTTTTTTGCAAGGCGGTCCGTCCCCTGTCGTTTATTGGTTAGCTTAGCGTTGCAGCCTTCTGCGGCAATTCAGGCGGGGGGCTACTGGACGCAGCTTCGGCCGTTTATGGTAAAGCCGTCGATTTTCACGCCGGTTAGCAGTCGGGTGGCTGCTTTCTCGGGCTCGCCGGTCTCGTCCAGGTGGTTTTTCAGCGCGGTCAGCAGGCGGCCGAGGACGTTTGTGCCGCTGTAGCCGCCTGGCACTGGCCTGGCGCCCCAGAAGGGGTCCCGGTGCGAGTTCTCGACGATGTCCCGGTGTACTGTTTCCCGCAGCGCTCGCTCGAACTTGGCTGGGTGCTGCATCAGCTTGATTGCCAGGGTCAGCGCCATGGCCTGGATCCTCAGCTGGTCCCAGCCGGCCATGGGCTGTACCGGCTGGTCGTAGGCGGCCCGCTTGGCTTCCATGCCGGATCTGGCCGCTGCGATGCTTCGCTGGATCTCCGGGTGGTCGGGGAATTTCATTGCCTGGTACAGGCCCTCCGGCCCCTGGAAGGTTAGCCCGTTCACCTTGAGCGGGTATCCCCAGGTCATGTTGGAGAGCTGGCCGTAGGCGTCCTTGGAGCGCCGGAAGGCGGCTGATCCGGTTAACTGGTAGTTCCTGTGGGCCAGGTCCGATTCTATGTCTGCGACAGTTTCTATCTTCATCTTTGGTCCTCCTTCGGTGTCTTTGTTTTTGGTCGACTCCGAAGGGCGTGGGGCCTGGCGCCAGCCGGCCCTTATCCTTCCTCGTTGGCGGCTCTGGACTTTTCTTCCTTCAGCCTGCGCCGGTGGTCTTCGAACATACGGCTGATCGTTTTGTCCCTCTCGATGTCGGCCTTCATCTCCTTGGCCGTCAGGCCCCGGATGGTTGCTGGCAGCGCCTGGTAACCGTCTCCTGTCGGGATGTGGATCAGCCGTATTGGTTTGAAGCTGGCTACGTAGTAACGCGCGTAATTGTCGGCTGCAGGGGTTTTCCAGACCCGGTCGGGGTCGAGCCGGTTGAACGATTCCTCTTCTTTCGTGTTATGTTCCCGCCAGCTGGCGCATTGGAGACTTTCCTGGTCCTGGGCCATTGTGCCGTCGGCGTCGATTTCGACGCATGTGAGCGGGTTGTTTCGGTCCGCGTTGCTCCAGTGGCCCGGTGGGTAGCCGGTTATGAGTTTTGGCATTGGGGTTTCCTTCCTCCAGGTCTGGTGTCAGTCAGGCCGGTTCTTCGCTCAGGGCCCCCACCCACAGCAGGATGGTGGTCCTGACCTCGCCGTGGGCCTGAGCGGCCAGTTGCAGTCCGGTGGGGCCTGGCCGCTCCACCGCCGCGCGGTGCGCCAGCGCCGCCTCCGCCGTCCTCAGCATGAGCACCGCGGACCAGTCCATCAGTCCCTTCTGTGTAGCGGATTCGTCAAGAGTCAGGGTATGCGGCATGGGCTGGTGGGTGCTCCGGTACTGGCTGCTGGTGTATCCAAAGTGGTGTTCGACACTTTCGGCGTTGAGGTATACCAGCGCCAGCGCGTTGAGGAGCTTGTTGCGGCAGCTCCTGGCCTTTGGGCCGCCTCGTCGTACATCGCCGGCCTGTTCGGCGGCGCTGCTTGCCTCTGCGGCGCACCGGACGTTGTCGAAGGCTGTGTATATCCCCGGGCTTTTGTCCCTGATCCTCCGGCCGGACCTCAGGGCCTTCTGCCAGTCCTCGTTGTCGTCGGCCTGGGTGATGGCCTGAATCCTCTGTTCCAAGTGCTGTTCCTCCTCTGATTCACCTGCCTGGAGGCCGTGGCCGGCTTTCTTTGCCACGGCCCGTGGGCGGCTTCGGGTTGTTCGTTTGCCTCGCTGTTCGAGTCCGTCAATTTTCTATTCTCCTTGGTCTTCAGATTTCTCTTCGATCAGTTCCACGCAGTAGGGCGGGACCTTGTCGATGCGCGCTTTGATGTGGCAGGTGGCGCACCCCTCGGTTATGAGGGAGTAACCCTGGCGCTTGTTCTCAATGCGGCATATCGTGCCGGCGGGTATTTCGTACAGGCCAGTCCTCACTTTCTGCAGGAGTCTCACCCGGCGGCCGACGACGTCTTTTTTGCTGAGCTTGCGGTACTCCGTGTAGTTCATGGCGGCGCCTCTCGTTTCTGCTCTACCTTCTCTGTTCCGCGAGGGCCATTGCGTCGGCTCTCATCCGGGTGTGGTCGATGGTCAGGGTGAACGGGCTTTCCAGCTCCTGCTGTCCCAGCTGCCGGCGCTCGAGGCTGCTGCCGACGGTGAGGTGCCTCTGGCTGCCGTCGGGCGCGGTGCAGCTGAGGGTCAGGCAGGTCAGTTCCACGTTGGTGTAGCCTCTTTCCTCCATCGCCTGGTGCAATGCCGCCGCGCTGCTGCTGGTCGCGTCCGCGTTGATTGTTATCTTTTCGACTGCCATCTGCGGCCTCCTGTTAGTCGGTCTCAGTTTCCCGTTCGGTGCACCCGGCAGTGACGGCCTGGTGCCAGTTCTCCGCGTCCCGCTTGAGGCTTTCCAGGCGGCTGGCCGCCTTTCTCCGGCCGCCCGTGTCGTTTCGGCCGTGGGCCACGTCCATTTCCAGGTCGTGGAGCGCATCCACCGCGTGAACCACGTGGTTGTTGAGGTTCATCATGCGCTGTACGGCCTCTCCGTAGGTCGCGCATCTGCCCGGCCCAGGCATTCCGTCGCTGTCCGTCTTCGGGGCTTCCGCCGGGCCTCCCAGCTCGGTGGTCAGGTCGTTGGCCTGGTTGTAGAGCCGGGCCAGCGCTTTCAGGTATTGGCCGTGGCTGGCTCCCGAGCTATCCAGCTGTTTTCCCTCCCAGGCTATGTTGCGGGCTATCATGGCCGCGAACCGGTTCAGCGCTTCGGGCCCCTGGGGCGCGTCCCTTCGCGTCTCGGGCGTTCTTCTGGCCTCGGCGAGCATGGCCTCCAGCGGGGGCGGCGTGTATTCTTCCTGGTCCCGTCGCTGTTCGTACACGGCATTTCCTCCTTTGGTGTCGCCTTGGTCCCGCAGGGTTTCGGGCCCGGTTACTGCTGGCTTACCGTTAGAGCTCGTACCACAGCCCGTTTCTTGAGCTGGCGAGTATGGATCCGTCGGGCATTGTCCAGCTGGGTTGCTGTCCGTCGGTGTTCCGTTTTCCCGCGTTGTCCAGGTAGTTGTCGGTTACTTCGAACCGGGCCGGGTCTACGCCGCTGTGGAAGGCGGCCAGCGCTTCATGCAGCCTTTCGGCCTGTGTGTTGCGGACCGCGTCCGTGGCTTCGTAGGCTTCCTGTATCACCTTCAGGATCGTTGCCCGCCCGCACTCGGTCCGGTAATGCCGGCAGTGGTTGCAGCCGTCGTTCAGGCAGCTGAGGTCAAATTCACAGATGATTTCCCATGCTGTGAAGCTCTCCTGGCACTCCGGGCAGGGCAGGCGGAAGCAGTGGCAGTTCAGCACGCTGCGTTCTCCCTCGCAGGTGCAGTCGTCACTTTTCGGTATCGTCCAGGAGTTGTCGAGCAGATTAACCCAGACTTTCTTGTCCTGGCTGTTGAATTCCAGGCCGTCGAACCGGTAGATGGCGACGCTTATTCCCTCATGGTTGGTTACGCTGGAGGCGTTAGCTTCCAGCTCTTTCACCTGCGCTTCGCTCAGGGTGATCCGGTCGTCCAGGAAGTCATAGGGGTGACTCTTCGTTGTCTTCGTTGTCATCGTTGGGGTTAGTTCTCCTTACTGCGAGTCGCGTTTGACCGTGCATTGGGCCCGGGTCCGGCCGTCCAGGGTGTTGTGCAGCCCGAGGGCATCCTTTATCGTTGCCCGGCAGGCGGTGCCGTCCTTGCTGTGGACGGTGACCGTCTCTCCGGGCTGCGGCAGCGGCCGGTTCCAATCCCAGTAGGCCTGGATCTTGTTGATCCCTTCGGCCCGGTTCCAGGTCCAGTAACCTGGGGCCAGCTCCGGGCCTCCGCCTTTATGTTCGCAGTCGCCGCAGATTGTTTCGTCGGGCCGCGCCCGGAAGGTCCTTTGGCAGAGGGCGGATGCTTCACGCTGGCTGCGTCGGGTGTATTCCTGGTTCATGGCCGGATTTCGTTTCGGAGCATGGCCAGCCGCCTCTTGAAGTCCGGGAAGTCGCTGGCGTTCTCGGCCTCGTCGAGTATGGCGCTGAACAGCGCCTCGGCGCTTATACCCGGGCTGGCGGCCGGTTCCTGAACTTCCTGCCGGCTGGACGGCCTGTTGTCGCCTTCCTCGGTCAGTCCGCTGGGGTCTTCGACCATGCTGCGGGGGTTTCCCACGCTGAGCCAGTAGTCGCTGCAGGTCCTGGCGAACTGGGACTCCCGCACGGCCAGGCGGTCGGCCTCCTCGTTGAGCGGATTCCCGTCGTGGCCTCTGACCCAGGTGAAGCTGGCGTCCACCTTTTTGGTGACTTCGAGCAACGCCTCCCACAGGTCGCGGTTGAGCACTTCCTTTTTCTGGGCGGTCTTCCACCCGTTCCGCTGCCAGCCGGCCAGCCAGCCGTCGTTGAAGGCTTTGGTGAGATATTGGGAATCGCTGTAGACCTCCACCCTGGGCCGGTTCTCGCCTTCGATGTCCGCGATGACCTTCAGGCCTTCAAGCACTGCGGCCAGCTCCATCCGGTTGTTCGTTGTCTTCGGGTCGCCGCCGGTGGCGTAGATCCGGTCGCGGCCGTCTCTTATGATGATTCCCGCGAACCCGCCCGGTCCCGGGTTTCCCTTACAGGCTCCGTCGGTGTGTAGTTCGTAGGTTGCCATGTCGTTACCTCTCATGTGGCGCCGCCGGCGCCCTTGATTGAAGATCAGCGGGGGGCTTGTGTCCCCCTGCTTTTGTCGCTCTTCTCCAATCCGTCCGGCGCACTCTGGGCGCCGGATAATATTGTTCTCTATACCCTCGGGCAAGCCTGCTCTGTGGCTCTGGGTCTCCGGCTTTCTATCCGGCCGGAGCCGTTAATTCCGGGCTGCAGTGCAGCTCGAAGTATCTCTGCCAGCCGCCGCTGGGCTGGTAGGCCGGTTCCAGGTCAAGGCCCGTTTCTATCTCCCTGCGCAGCAGCTCGATGGTCAGCGTGCTGGGGCCCGCGCAGTCGGCGCCCCGATTGCGGTGGGCTTCGCACATGGGGCAAACGCACTCGCAGCCCGCCGGGTCATGCCCCCTCTGCAGGCCATCAGCTCTTGGATTCTCTTCAGCGCCGCGTGGTAGCCCTGACGGAAGCTTCCCTCGTCCTCGGCGTTGCTTGTGTTGTAGGGGTTGGGCACTTTTGCTGCTCCTCTGCCCGCTCTGGCGGCCGGCTATTCATTGTGGTTGTGAGACCTTGCTCCGCGCCAGTGGCACGTGGCATAGCGCCCTGGGGCGCGTCAGTCCTGGCTGCCTTCCTGGCGCCGGCTCCCGGCGCCGGCTTTTTCCAGAACTCCTCGTATTTTGCCCTTCTTCTGAAGATTAGAAAATTGCGAAACTCTCTGCTTTTGGCTGGGGCCTCTTGCCTGAGGGTTTTTGCGGTCCTGCGTGCAGCGCCGGTCACGGTCTGGAAGCTAACGCTTCCAGCCCTGCCTTATGCGCTTGCTTCCCCGTGGGGCTTCCGGCGGCACGTCCAGGCCGTCCCGAGGGACGGTTTTCTGCCCTGGCCAGGAGATTTAATCCCTGGCGCCGGATGTTTTCCGCCGCGTTGACGTCGGCGTTGGCGGTGTGGCCGCAGTCGGTGCATTTGAACAATGCCTGAGACCTGCGGTTCGCTTCGTCTATGGATCCGCATTTACCGCATAGCCGGCTGGTGTTAATTGCAGGCACTGGTACCAGGGAACGGCTGTACCACTGGCATTTGTACTCCAGCTTCTGGCGTATCCCGTACCAGCCCTGGAACAGGATGGACCGGTTGAGTCCGGATTTCTGCCGGACGTTGGTGCCGGGCTTGTCCACTGTGCCTCTGGCTGACCTTACCATGTTGGAAATGCGGGTGTCCTCGATGCAGACTACCTGGTGGTCTTTGACCAGTTGTGATGTAATCCGGTGCTGGAGTCCGGCAAGGGAGTCCTGGCGTTTTTGCTCTACTCTTCGGAGCATGGCCAGGGACTTGAGGTAGTTGTGGGAGGGGCCATCGGTCCAGCGGAATCTCCGCCTGGTCCGGCTGTTTGAGAGCTTGTGGGATACGAACCGGGCTCGGCCGTCCTTCAGGGCGGAGTCCCGCTGCCTTTGCATTTTCCGCCGCAGTCTTCGCATCACCTTCCGGTGTTCTCTGTCCTTCAGCCCGGGCACCTGGGCAACTTGTCCTGTTTGGTTCACGGCGGTCAGCAGGTGCTTGACCCCGGGGTCTATGCCCACCGACTGGTTTGGAGCCGGTTCCGGGGTTATTTCCTGGTTGAAGACCAGCAGGACGTTGTAGCGACTCGGAGTGCGGGTAATCCGGATTATTCTGGGCTGGACCCCTTCAGGCAGACGGTTATTCGGCTTGAATTGGAGTCTGGGCAGCCCCTTGATGTGGACGTAACCCTTCCTGCCGTCCTCGGACAGCTTCAGGTGGCCTACTGCTGGCTCGGAGATCTCCATGGTATTAAGCCGGTAGGGGCTGCTGGTGCGGGGCCTGCCGCGCTCGGGTCTCTTAAAGTATTCGCTGAAGGAGGTGTTGACCCGTCTGGCTGCTGATGCCAGCAGTCTGCGGGCGTAGCGGTTATAGACCGGGTCGTTCCGGTTCAGGTCCGTCAGGTGGGCATTCTGCAGTTTCAGTGACCACCTTCTCCTGTGGGAGCCGGTGGCCGTATTGCGGTGCCGGATGAGGGCGTTGTACAGGTTTCCCATATCCAGCATGGCCTGTTCCAGCTGACGATAGCCGTGGCTGCTGGCAGTGGCCCGGTATTTCAGGGTGGCGGTCTGCATGTACGCCTCTGCTGGGGAGTTTATCTGGCTAGGCTTGCTTTCAGCTACGGCCAACTGTCAGTTCCTCTGTTTTTCAGAGTTTCGCAATTTTCTGTGAAGATGGTCCTGGCGGTTATGTTGAACTTGGCGGCGGCCTCATTCACTGTCAGGCCCTCGGCCTCAATGCACTCCCGCAGGTCCCGGTCCTGGATCGGTTTGATCAGGGTGCTGTCCTCCAGGCGGCATACGGGAAAGGGGCATCGCAGGCATGACGGGGCCAGGTGGCATCCCTGGTTTGGTGGCGGGGTCCCGAACCCCGGGAGTGCGTCGATGGGGACCAACGGCAGGGTCCTGTCTTGGCTGGTCAATCCTGGCGCTCCTTGTGTCGCTTCTCGAGCCCTTGTCTAGGGCGGGGCCACGCCCTGCAGGCGGTCGCCGGGGTTTCGGAATTCGTGAAGCAGGGAGTCGATGTCCTCGAGGGCGTCGCCCACGCTGTTGTGCGAGCGGGTCTCGTAGTTGTCGGTGTCCCACGGCCGGTAGGCCGCCACCTTTATGACTTTGTCCTCTCGATCGGCGGTCGCCTGTCGACCGGCGCTGGTTGTGGTCACCTCGGCGATTCTCTGGCTGTGCTCCTGGTCCTTGACCAGGGCGTAGCCGTGCACTATCTCGTAGGCCAGGTTCGGCCCGGTAAGGTCGTGGACCCCGTCGATCAGCCTCTGGATGACGGGGCAGCTGGTTTCAGGTTTTTTGTTCAAGGCTTGTGATCTCCTTCCTCCCGGCCGTCCTCGGCCTTGCGGCGCAGGGCTTCGGCCCTTCCCTTTGCGGTAAGCTGCCAGCCGCCGTCCTTCTCGTAGGCCAGGCCGTTCTTTTCCATCTCGATCATGGTTTCCTTCACGGCTTCCAGGTTGTGCTGGTGGAGCCCTTTTTCCACCGTCTCGCCGAAGGTCTTGGTGCTCAGGGACTCCGGCGCCTCCGGGTGTCGGTCGCACCAGTGCTGCAGCTGTTCCGATACCATCTCGGCCATGAGTTCCCACTGGCTGGGGGCAACCTTGCTTATGTCCTTCGGGTTAACGGTCTCCAGCGCCCACGCCCATGCCCCCTTGGCTGCGTCGAGCGCTATTTCCTGGGCGTCGATGTATTCGGTTATATCCATTCAGCTTTCAGTCTCCGTCGATGTGGCTGAGTTTGTGCCCTGGCACCTGGTGGATGTGGAGCTCCTGGCCGCAGGTCTCGCAGGGTTCGGTCCGGACTTCGTATCCCCGGTATTTTGCTACCACGGTTACCACTGTCCCGGCTGGCATTTCCGTCCACGCCGTTCCCAGGGGGACGTTGGCCCTGAATCTCTTCCCCAGTATGGTTTCGGCTTGGCCGTCGGACTTTCGTTCGTCCAGGACGTTTGCTGCGTTCAGCAGCGGTCCGGCTCCGCTGGATTCCGGTGTCGGGCTGTCGCTGAGGTCAACGGTGTCCGCTTTGACCCGGGATAGTATGACGACCATGCCGCACGCGGGGCATGGGTCTGTCTTGACGCTCAGGCCGCTCTGCTTTCCGGTTACGGTGCCGGTGGTCCCTTGCTTCATGGTCAAGCCCCGGTTGGCTATGTCCTGGTTCAGCACTATCCGCACCGGACTGGTCCCGTTGGCCCTGATTTTCAGGTATGTCTTCTGGTCCACCGTCAGTTCTCCTTTTGGCTTGGTCTGCCCGCTGTGGTCAGCGGGTTGTCCGGGCAGCCGGTGTTGGTCCAGTATTCGCAATCCTGGAAAATTCCGCTACTGGTGTAGTGGGTTCGCACGTGCAGCGCTAGCCGTTGGGCGTAGTCTCAACTACGCCTTCCTGCCTGGTGCGCTTTTTTCCTTGGGGATTCCGGCGGCACGCCCAGGCGGTCCCGAGGGATCGTTTTCTGCCCTGGCCAGGAGGTTCAGCCCCTGGCGCCGGATATTTTCTGCCGCGTTGACGTCGGCGTTGGAGGTGTGACCGCAGTCGGTGCATTTGAATAGCGACTGCGATCTGCGGTTTCCTGCTTCAATTGAACCGCATTGGCCGCATAGGCGGCTGGTGTTTATTGCCGGAACCGCTATGAAGTCTCTTTCGTACCAGTGGCACTTGTATTCCAGCTTGGTTCTCACGCCGTACCAGCCCTGGAACAGGATGGAGCGGTTGAGTCCTGCCTTCTGCCGGACGTTGGTGCCGGGGTTTTCCACCGTTCCACGGGCCGACCTGACCATGTTTGATATGCGGGTATCCTCGATGCAGACGACTTGGTGGTCTTTAACCAGTTGCGAAGTAATCCGGTGCTGGAGACCTGCAAGGGAGTCCTGGCGTTTCTGCTCTACTTTTCGGAGCTGGGCCAGGGTCTTGAGGTAGTTGCGGGATGGGCCTTCGGTCCACCGGTATCTTCGCTTCGTCCGTCCGTTTCCCAGCCTTTGAGAGACGAACCGGGCCCGTCCGTCCTTCAGGGCGGAGTCCCGTTGTCGTTGCATCTTTCTGCGGAGTCTCCGCATTACCTTCCGGTGCTGGTTGTCCTTCAGCCCGGGTACCTGGGTGGTCTCTCCTGACTCATTCACGCTGGTAAGCAGGTGTTTCACCCCCGGGTCTATTCCCACTGAATTCTTTGGAGCGGGAACTCTGGCAACTTCTTGGTTGAAGACCAGCAGGACGTTGAAGCGCCTGGGGGTGCGGGTTATCCGGATGATGCGGGGCTGCTCCTTCGGGGGCAGCCGCTCGTCAGTTCTGAATGACACCCTTGGCAGTCCTTTGACGTGGATGTAACCATTCCTGCCGTCTTTGGACAGTTTCAGGTGGGCTACGGCCGGCTCGCTTATCTCCAGCGTATTGAACCTGTAGGGGTTGTTGGTACCTGGCCTGCTGCGCTCGGGTCTCTTGAAGTATTCGCTGAAGGAGGTGTTGACCCTTTTGGCGGTGGATACCAGCAGCCGACGGGCGTACTGGTTATAGACGGGGTCATTTCGGTGCATGTCCGTCAGGTGGGCGTTCTGCAGTTTCAGGGTCCACTGTCTCCGGTGGGAGCCGGTGGCGGTCAGCCGGTGTCGTATCAGGGCGTTGTATAGATAGCCCATATCCAGCATGGTCTGTTCCAGCTGGCGGTAGCCGTGCCTGCTGGCGGTGGCCCTGTATCTGAGAGTCGTTTTGACCTGTCGGTTATGGTCTGTCATTGCTTTCTCTGCTGTCGCCGGGAGTTTGTGCGAGTTAACCCGCTGCTGTTTGGTTAGAGTTTTCCGAGTAGCGGAATTTTCTCAATCCGGCTCGTGGTCGCTGCCGTCGAACCAGGTGGGGAGTCCCTCTCCGTCCTGCTCACATTCGCCGAACCCGTCGGTGCCGTCTGAGGCGGCGCGAGCGCCGCATCTGCTGCATGTGGGGGTCAGCTCTGCGCGTTCGGCTGTGATCCAGCTTTTCATATCCCAGTCATGGGGTCCCTTCGTTATCTGAGCGGGGTCGCTTATGTGGTTGCTCCCTGTCATTTTATCTTTGTCCTGCCTTCAGGCGGCTTTCGCTTGCGGCCGTGCCGCCATCCGTCTCTCCGCTTTGCTGGCTTCTTGGTCCAGTTCCTGGGCCAGCGCCTCCTGCTCTGCGAGGGCCTCGCCCGTGTTTGCTAGCCAGCGCTCGGCGCATCCCGTCAGGACGCTCCAAAGCGTCTCACGCCGGAGTTCGACCTGGGTCTGCGTCATCATGAGTCCGTGGCCCCTCTGGTCTGCTGCCAGCATCAGGTAGCAGTCGGCGTGGCCGGTTTCACCGCACATGGGGCACTGCGTGCAGGGACATCCTTCCTCGGTTTCTCCGCAGGTCTCGCATTTGAAATTGTTATCCGGCGGGCCGTTGCACCCCGGGGGATATCTTCCGTCAAAGATTGGACTGGTCACCGGTACGGGCTCCTTTCTGTAACTGTTGTCTTGTTTCCCCTAGGCTCAGGGCAGGACGTCGCTCATCAATTTGAGAACGTCGTCCACGAGACTTCTCAGGCCGGCGCGTATTTTCTCCTCGTCCCGTTCCTCCTGGAGGCCGTCGGCCCGGTTCCGCCACGCGCCCAGCAGGCGCGGCGCGTTGCTGTGGTTCATAATCAGGTTGATCCGTCTTTCGATGCGGCTGGCCATTCTTCTGAGCTCGTCCAGCGGCGCCTGATCGATGGAGTTGTGGTACTTCTCCTGTTTCTCCTGGTTTACGGGCAGTACGGTCATGGTCATGGCGATTCTCTCCTCCTTGAATCTTCGATTTGCGGGGCTTGCCGCCCCCTTGTCTACCGTGTCCGTGATTCGGCTTCTGTCCGTGCCGGTTGACTCAGTCCTATTTCCGGCCCGGTCCGCTTGCGGCCGGGCTAAGCGCGGGTGTCTGGCCCGCCCGCTGGCCGTCTCCTTGGGAGCGGTCTTTGGTCGGGGAGTTCCCGGCGTCAGCCTGCCTTCAGGCGCTCCAGTTCCTGGAGCAGATAATGTTGCGGTAGGAACTCGTGCATGTGTTCCAGGTACCACAGATTGAACGGGTTGGGCCTCACCTCACCGTTGGCCTGGTATTCGGCCGGGAGTTTCTCCCACAGGTGGCGGCCGTGGTGGCGCCACATTTCCAGCCCCTCGTTCCGTTGGAAGCTTTGAGTGCATTCCGGGCAACGTCTTTCCCCAGTTATCTCTTCGCCGGACTCATTTGCTGCTGTGGTTGCGGGTTGTGCCAGTGTTTTTGGTTCGTTCATTCCTTGTTCCCTGGTACCCTCCTTCTCTTGATCGCCCTGGTGTCGGCATGCTGGGCGTGATTCTCCGGGCTATACGGGTTCGTGTTTATGTCAAAACGAAGGGCCCCCGTTTGTCGGGGGCCTTATCTCCTTTTCTGTCCGGGTTTAGTTGGAGTGTTAGTTCGGGGTCAGCGTGCCCATCATGCTGCCGCTCAGCGTCCCTCCGGTCCTGGTACACGCTGTTGTGGTTGCGTTGCAGTCATTTCTCGCGGGCAGCAGCAGGACCATTGTGGACCTCGGCTGTCCTGCGACCTTTATCCGCCAGTGGGCGCTGTTCCGGTGGATCGGCCAGGCCTCGGTGACGCTGCCGTTGATGATCTGGAACATACCGTCTCTTGGATGGCCGTTCCCGACCCTAACCGGTTCGCTGAACGTGAATTCCAGGTAGGTCCCTGCTCCTGAGTTATGGCGGTCCGTTTTTTCGCTCCACGCGGCCGTCAGCGGCATCCTGAGCAGCTTGCTGCCGTTCTGGACTGAGATCTGGCTTAGCCTGGGGTCCGCGTGGTTGCCCGGGTGTCAATCAGGGACCATGCGTCTGGCGCCGTGTCGGGCTGGTACCTGAGGGTAACCGTGTCGCCTTTGTATATGGCCCGTTTCAGGTGGATCGTTACGCGTCTTCCGCTGTAGGTCAGGGACGTGGCCTGTATCCTCGCGTCGTTGACGCGGATCTGCAGGCTGTCGAGACCCCGCTGGTCCGGCGCCAGGGGTTCCATGTTGGAGCCGAAGCTCAGCCTTATGGCCTCGCCGTTGGCGGTTACGCTCTGCTGGTAGAGCCAGGGCTTGGTCGACTGGGCTCTGGCCCAGCGCTCGTTGGAGGGCGGTCCCGTTTCGGTTCCACTCTTTGCCTTGACCCGGACGCTGTAGCGTTGTCCCTGAACCAGATCCCGCAGGATGGCCACTGCTACCGAGTTTTCGGGCTCGACCAGGGTGCTATGCACCTGGGTCGGGTCGTTCCACGCGGCGGTTACCGGCTTCCATTGCAGGAGGTACCCGTCGATCTCGTCCTTCTTTTCCGTGGGCGGGTACCAGATGGCGTATATCGCGCCGGCGGCGGTTATCAGCTGCAGCTGTTCTGGCCTCCCTGGGGCGGTGGATGTCGCCGGCTCCTCACCGTCGTTGTCGTCCAGTCTTGCCCTTACCGTGAGTCCGCTTTCCCATCGGGCCAGCGTGTCGTAGGGCATTTCCGATTCCCAGGCGAGCTTGCTGCCGTCGGCTCCCTCCGCTTCGTTGAATTGCAGCGGCGCGTTGTCCAGGTAGAGGGTCCACGTCGCGTAGTCTTCCGTTGGGTCTGCCGCTGTCCAGCCTCCGTGGGCGTTTTGGCGGTAGAGCGTGGCTATTACCTGGCTGGTGCAGGGATCCACGCCGTGGATGCCTCCGGGGTGGTCAGCCGGGTTGCTGCTGGGCTTCAGGGTCAGGGTGTTGAGCTGGTAGGTCCTGCCCTCGTGGTAAAGGTTGTGTTTACCCGTCGCAACGGAACCGGCAGGGACTCGGCGTAGGTCAGCTTGAATTCGTCCCAGTCCTGCAGGCCGAGGTCCGCCATGGGCAGTCGCCGCACCAGAGGGTGCAGGGCTCCAGTGTTCTGACCTTCAGCTCTGCGCTCACGTTGGAATACCTGGCTCCCGATCCCTGGTGGGTCAGTGTTACGGTCTCGTCCAGCAGGTCTTCGTCCGCGGCTGCGTGGAGGGTGATGCGTTGTCCCGTTCTCCAGTTGCCGCTCGTGAAGTGTAGTTGGGTTGGCTTTACCCCCAGGTTTATTCCGCTGTGTCCGGCTATTGTGACGGTGGTCCCGCCCGTTCCGGTTCCCTCTGTCGTGTTGGTGGTGATTGTCCTGTGGGCAATCTTCCAGCTTGGTTTCCCCCTGCGGCACTTTCTGGTCCCTGGGAATGTGAGCTGGACTGAGGAGGGGCATCTTTTTGCTTGGCATATGATGCTCAGGAGCAAGTCTGAGGATGTGACCGTTATGGTTGAGCGGGATGACGGCTCGGTTACTTCCTATTCCCTTACCGATGAGGATCTGCCGGTTCCTCTTACCAGACGTCATCGTGATACCATTTCGGGCCGCGCTTATATAATGGTCCAGTATGCTCATGCGGTAGCGGAGCAACCCGGCGTTGAGGGTGTTTATTTTGACGTATGGGCCAGTCTCAACAGCCGTGAGTGGAGGCTCCTTATTGATCCGGAGGTGGATCTTTCCAAAGAGCCTCTTTTCTGGTTGGGTCATGCTCCGTGGGTTTTCCATGAGGATGAGGCGCTGAGGCGTGTTTATGCGGAGCCCGGGGGGTCCTGAAATTCTAACGTAGTTGGGTGGGTCTGGGGGGGCAAAGATGGTAATATCGGGGTGTAGTTATACCCCTCTGGAGGCTCTTTTCTATGTCAGTTGAGTGGTCAGTTGCGACCGTTGATATTGCCGTCGGCCGGGATGCCGACGGCGTCGATTACCTTATTTCCTGGTGTCCCGCCCGGGTGACCGTTGAGAGCGGCGAACCTTTCGGCTCCGAATTTTTTCCAATCTTTACCGGCGGTTCGTTTATGGTTACCAGTGAGGGCGAGCGGCTCGGTGTCTACGAGACTCTGGAGGCCGCCCAGGCCTCTATTCCTTAAACCTCGTAGTTGTTTTTTCCGCTGGGTGACTTTGTCTTAAATGATGGTCCCGTTGTACCGGTTCAGGGTCTTGCGGACGTCGTTCCGGGCCCAGGCCAGGTCGCGCCTGTAGATGTCCCGGTACTTCTGCCGGTGTTTCACCGCTCTGTCCAGCGTCCGGCGCCCTGCCTCCTGTGCGCTGATCTGCGCCACGCTGGTCATCATCAGGAACCATTCGCAGCCGTTGCCCCGGCCGCTGGCATGGTCGGCGACTACATTTGCAGCGCTGGTGGCGTTCAGGTATCCCAGGCTCTCGCAGATAAGGTATGCGGTCAGCAGCGGGTACCTGTTGAGCGCCTGGGCGCCGGTCATTGATTTGTGGTCCCTTGGCCTTGGCTCCAGCGTCGCTGTGGGCCTGTCAGTTCGATTTTCGTTCATCCTCGCTCCGGGTTCTTGTTTTGATTCCTTTCCGGTCGGCTGGCCTTTACTGGTAGCTGGCTGCGTTGTAGTCCAGCACCTTCTCCAGGAAGTCGTCCATTGCTTGGTCGGTGGTAAGGCCGTTGGCTATCGCGAAGGCGTAGCCTGCCGTCAGCGCGTCGCCCGCTCCGATGAAGTCGCTTCCGGCCGGTACTTTTATGGCCGGTAGGTGCCTCCTGTTTCCGTTCATCCAGAAGTCGGTCCGGCCGCTGGCCCCTTGGGTTACAAAGACCCGCGAGATTCCCATTTTCTGTGCGGGATTGTCGTCGGGGTCGAACCTCATTCTCCTGGCGAGAGCCTGTAGCTCGGCCTGGTTCATTGTCGCTGCGGTGATGCCTCTCATCCGTCCCAGCCTGGGTACCATTCCTTTCGTCGTTGCGTTGGCTATTATGTTACCGCCGGTTACGGCCAGCGCTGACAGGTCGTTGACGTCCAGGTAGAGGGAGCAGAGCACCATGTCGTAGTCCTTCCTAATGTCGCGGATTTCCTGTGCTATGCTGCCCGGGACTGGGAAGTGGCCCTTGGTGGCCGTCGGCTCCCCGTTTCTCACGCTTATGCGGGCCGTCCCTTCCCTGATGGCAGGTGGCCGTCCGTCGGCCAGTATCGCCGTTACTCCCAGGGTCGTTAGTGCTTCGTTCAGTCTTTCCTGCTGGGTGGGCGTTACTGGCGCCAGGAGTGTCACGTTGGCCTCTGCCCTGGCTAATTCCCGGGCCATGATGCCTCCGACGCCTCCGACTTGCTGTCGGGTCCTGCCGTCTTCCCTGGTTACGGTTTCCTCCATGACGTTGCCTACGACGAGGAATTTTGGTTCCCTGTTGGTGTTGGTTGTCATCCCGTGGTCCCGCCTCCTCTTACCAGTTCCGCTTGCGGTGGAGTTTGCTCTTCAGCCAATCGAGCCCGTCCGGTGTACCGCACTTCTCCGGCCATCCTTTCAATGTTTCTTCCAGGCTCTGGTAGAAAATCTGGCCCGGGTCGGCGGGCCAGTATCCAAGCACGGTGATCGGCTCATTTAAGCCGTGGGTCCTTTGGTATATTTCTTCCGTGTCACGTATGTAGGAGACCTCAGCGGTGGTTCCGAGCCTGTCGATGCGCCACATTACTCCGTACAGGCATTCCCTGCTTGCTCGCCTTCGCGGGTCGTCGTTGTAGAAGTCCTCGAGGCTGGCGAAATCTATCTCGGTGTTTTGGCTCATCTAGGCCGTCTCCTCAGGCCCCGCCGGTCAGGCGGCCATTTCGTTGTTGGCTCCGTTGGGTCTTTGGACTTCTGAGCTGTGGACGGTGAAGTTGTTGTAACTGTCGTCCTCGAGCACCAGGTGCTCCTTTCCCAGCAGCGTTATGACGTTATAAAGCCTCCCCTCGAACCGTACCGTCTGGCCGGTTTTATAGTCATGTTTTGGCAGCGTGCTGATGGGCTCCGCTGGAGGGGCAGTTGCCCTGCAGGGCTTTGCAACCTCTTGGTTGCCCGTTTCCTCTTCGTAGGTATCTTCGTCTGTTCGGGGTTCTGCCCGTCCTGTGTCCTTGCCTGGGTCGCTGTCACTTTCCGGGGCGTTGGCCGGGCCGATTTCCAGTGAGAACGCGTCGTCAGGCGCAGGCGCCGTTTTCTCTGTCGTCTGTGGCGTTCCCTTGGCGGCCCGCTGGCTGGGGGCTCTCCTTGAGGTCTTCTGCGCGGCGGCCTCTCTTGTGGTCGCCGTGGCTGTCCTGTTCTTGTGGCGCCGGTTGGCGGTTTTCTCGAAGGCCGGGACCTGGTTGATCACGGCGCTCTGCGCCAGTCTGAATATGGCTGCTGCCTCGCTGGCTGTGTATACGTGGCCGTCGTAGGTGCCTTGGGCCATGGCCGTGGCCCTCTGTATTTCCTCCGGGCTCAGGTAACGGCGCGGCTTGGGTAGCTGGTACATTGCTCCTCCTTCCTGTTCTCTCTGATTCTAGAAAATTGCGAAACTCTCTGCTGTTGGCCGGGGCCGTTGCCCTGAGGGTGTTCGCGGTCCTGCGTGCAGCGCCGGTCACGGTCTGGAAGCTATTGCTTCCAGTTCTCCCTTATGCGCTTGCTTCCCCGTAGGGCTTCCGGCGGCACGCCCAGGTGGTCCATTGGGACCGTTTTCTGCCCTGGCCAGGAGGTTTAATCCCTGGCGCCGGATGTTTTCCGCCGCGTTGACGTCGGCGTTGGCGCAGTGGCCGCAGTCCCGACATTGAAAGAGCGACTGCGACCTGCGGTTTGTCGGGTCAACCGAACCGCACTTTCTACAAAGCGGCTGGTGTTCATGGCCGGAACGGTTATGAAGTCTCTGTCATACCACCAGCACTTGTATTTCAGCTTCTGCCGGACGCCGTACCAGCCTTGGAAGAGGATGGAGCGGTTTAGGCCGGCCTTCTGGCGCACGTTGGTGCCGGGGCTCTCTGCCGTGCCCCTGGCCGACCTGACCATGTTGGAAATGCGCGTGTCTTCGATGCAGATTATCTGGTGGTCTCTGACCAGTTTGCTGGTAATTCTGTGTTGGAGCCCTGTAAGGGAGTCCTGGCGTTTCTGCTCTACTCGTCGGAGCGTAGCCAGGGTCTTGAGGTAGTTATGGGATGGGCCGTCGGTCCACCGGAATCTTTGCTTGGTGCGCCCGTTGGATATTTTTTGGGAAGTGAAGCGGGCCCGTCCGTCCTTCAGGGCGGAGTCCCGCTGCCGTTGCATCCTGCGCTTCAAGCGTCTCATAACCTTCCTGTGTTGCTGGTCCTTCAGCCCGGGGATCTGGGTCACTTGTCTTGATTCATCTACGGCGGTAAGCAGGTGTTTCACTCCGGGGTCAATGCCCACTGAGTGGTTGGCCGCTGGTACTGTTGGAATCTCCTGATTGAAGACCAGCAGGACGTTGAAGCGCCTTGGGGTGCGGGTGATGCGGATAATCCTGGGCTGTTCCTTGCGAGGCAGCCGCCCGTCAATTCTGAAGGACAGCCGGGGCAGCCCTTTGACGTGGATGTGACCCTTCCTCCCATCTTTAGAGACCTTCAGGTGATTGACTGCTGGTTCGGAGAGTTCCAGGGTATTGCACCGGTAGGGGCTGCTGGTGCGTGGCTTGCCCCGCTCTGGCGTTTTGAAGTATTCGTTGAAGGCGGTATTGACCCTTTTAGCAGTGGATTCCAGCAGGCGACGGGAGTAGCCGTTATAGACGGGGTCATTTCGTCGCAGGTCTGTGAGGTGGGCGGTCTGCAGCTTGAGGGACCACCTTCTCTTGTGGGAGCCGGAAGCGGCCATGCGGTGTCGTATCAGGGCGTTCCGTAGGTGTCCCATGTGGAGCATGGCCTGTTCCAGCTGGCGGTAGCCGTGGCTGGTGGTGGCTGCCCTGTATTTCAGGGTGGTGGTCTGCATTAACCCCCTCTTTTGTCCAGTGTATCTGGCCTTCCGAGCATTCAGCTACGGGCAACTGTCAGTCTCTCTGCTTTTCAGAGTTTCGCAATTTTCCCTGATTCGGCGCCGTCGCGCCGCTGTCAATTAGGTATTCGGTACTTCGGCTTCCTGCCGGCAGGCGTGGCAGCCTTTCTTTCTGCCGTCGCCGCTGGCGTATCTGTAGGGCCGGTGTCTTTCGGGGCAGTCGGGCATCAGTGCCTTGAAGTTTTCGTCGGAGCAGGTCCCGCAGGCGTAGAACAACACGCGGTCTCGCTCGAATATGGGTGTGGGCTGCCCGTTCTGCAGTTCGAAGATCAGCCTTGTCCCGCCCATGCTGGCGCTGTGTATGCGACACGGGGTGGCGGTTACTCCCCGCCTGCGCAGCAGGCGCGGTCCCTCTCCTTCTTCCGTGTTCAGCAGCGCTGGGGTTTCCCCTCCGGATCTGCCGGTAACTATTTCTGTCGTGTCGAAGGCTTTGTCCGTCAACGGGGTTTTCTCCTTTCGGGTGTCTCCGGATGCGGGCTGAACGGCGAAGCCGCCCGAGGCGTAGGCCTGGGCGGCTTGATTCTTTCCTGGGGCTGCGGGTTATGGTGGCCGGTCAGGCCATCTTTCCCGTGCGGAATTTCTTCTTGCCGCAGTCGGCGCAGACCCCGGTGACCGCGTCCCTCCCATTTTTCATGACGACCTCCTGGAGGTCGTTGGTCTGGGTGGGCTTTTGGCACTTCAGGCAAAATATTTCCTTGGTAGTCGTCACTGCCTCATCCTCCTTGCCTCGCCGGCGGTAATTTGTAGGATCTCCGGCGCTTGCGCCCCATTATACAAGCCTTCTGTATCTGGCGGCTTTCGTTTAAGGCTTTTTCGCCGATGTGGGGGCTCGGGCGGCCGTTATGGCCGGAGTTTTTCCCAGACTTGCCTCCACGGCCATCGTGGCCGCCTTGATGTGGCGCGATGCGATCTGCCATTCCTCTTCGTCGACCGCGTTCTCGGCCAGGCTCAGCTGCTCCTTCACCGTCCTGGCGCTCTGTTGGTGGGAATCTGTGTCCTCGACGGTCCCGTTCGTTGTACCCAGAGCCTTCAACTGGATTTCCAGCTGGCCTTCGGCGCGGCGCATGAAGGTCTGTGCCGGGCCGGCTGCCTTCTTTTCAACTGCCTTGTCGGCCATGATGAGATAATCCCAGCAGCATGCGGACAGCAATCTCATGTCGTCATCGTTAAACCTGTGGCCGGCGGTTGGGTTGTCCCCCTGTTGGGTCATTGTCTTCTCCTGCGGCTGCTTATTACCCTGTCGTTGGGCGCCTGCCTTGTTTATCTATTCGTAGTGGGGGCGGCAGCTTGGGTAGTCCCGGCCTGGGTGGGGCTCAACGAGTATCCTCCTCAATCCCGCGGACAGGACTGAGGTCAGGGGCCATGCCCCGCTGTTTAATTCCTGGATGTAATCCTGAAGCATGAGGGCTCGTTCGTCGGCCTCCTGCTTCGTCGCGTAGGTTCCCAGGCACCTGATGTAAATCCCTGCGTTGAAATACCAGCCGCCCTCCTCCGGTCCGCCGTAGGCCTGTTTCTCGTGGTATTCGTTGATGTGGTGAGCTGCCAGCGGTATCAGTCCCTCCACGCCCTGGTCGTTGAGTCTGTGCTCCGCGGTCCCGCTCAGGATGTATTCGGCTATCTGCCGAGCGTCCCTTTGCTCAGTTTCGCGGCACATCCATTGGTCAACCATCCGGTTGATCCCGTCGCTGGATTTGCGGTAGATTCTCACCTGCCAGCCGTCGCCCTCCTGGGCGGGTGTCAGCTCCATCTGGAGCCCTTCTTCGCACGTTGCTATCAGCTCGCGTGGGTCCTCTGCCTGTGCTTGCATTGCGGTTACTCCTTTGGTCTTCTTTGCTTTTAATCCTGGACGGTTGCCAGATCGTCGATGCTTACGCCCATCCAGCTGGCCCGGTCCGTGATTTCGTTTTCGTCGATGTCTTCGAGGTGGGAGATCGAGATCTCCCCCAGCTGGAGCAGGAATTCCGCTGCTTTCGGTGAGAGTTCGCTCATCTCTCTTGCGCGGTAGCCTGCTGCCGTCTTGGCCGGGGCCAGTAGTTCTATTGCCCTGGCTTGCCAGTTCTCTCTGATGCAGCCGTTGGTCGGGACCAGCGCCAGCTCCAGCGGGAAGTCTATTTCATGGCACTCGTAGCCTTGAGTGCATTCGGCCCGGGTTCCCATGTGGCTTATGATCGGGCTTTCCTTACCCATCAGGAGGTTGATGTCCCTTTGCGACGCGTTTCCCCTGACGGTCAGTGTCATGTTTCCGTGAGACTCGCGGCCGGTCAGGGCTCGGAAGGCTTCGGCGCTTCGTTCCTCGTCCAGGGTTGTATTTATGGAGTAGGTCTGCTCGTGGCCGGATTTCCTTTCCTCCGGGGTTGGATTTTCCTGGCTGGTCGGGCTGGTGGATAGCACGGCGAGGATCTCGTGCTGCGTCATCCTGGTTATGACGGCGTCGGCTACCTCGTCGGCGTAGTCCCACAGGTCCTGGCTCAGCTTTGGTGGGATCTGGAACCTCTTGGCGGATTCGTCAATCCGATTGCGTACCTTCTGATGGGCGTCGTATATTTCCAGCAGGTTTAATTCCCGGTCCTGGACCCTGCCGTCGGCGTCCTCTTGCTGCTCTCGTATGAAGGCAGCGATGTTGGCCAGCAGCTGGCCCCTACTCGGGATCTGGAACAGCGGTTTGTCATCGCTGTTTGCTACGGCGCCGCGCCCGCTGGGCTTCTTATTCCGCGTCGCGGTGTTCGGGTCGTGGGCCCAGTCCGGCAGTCCGTAAATTGGATTGACTGTGTCCTTGGGTTCCCACATTACCGTGCCCGTTAGGGGGTCGTCTCCCTGGAACAGCGTCGGCCTGGCTCCTGTGTTTGGGATTCCCCAGCCCTCGTCGATGCAAAGGATTGTGCTGTTGTCCGGTCCGGTGTGCAGCGTTCCTCTTTCCGGAGGCATCAGCGGGTCGACCTTCCCCGCGCCTGCGGCGTTCAGTGTCAGGATTGTCCTGAGCCGGTCCGTGGATCCGCTGGCGGTGGTTCTAACCCGGGCGTAGCTTTTGCCCAGGTATTTCTGTTGCACCGCGCTGCTGGCCAGGCTCCAGGCTTGCGGGTCGGGCTCTCCTGATTCGCCCTGCATTGAGATTCGGAGGTGTCCCTGGTCGTCGTAACCCTGTCCGGCCTGCATCGCCGTTCTGGTGCACCATAGAAGCTGGTCCCATGCCGGCTCGGTCGTTTCGACCAAGATCCTGCCGTCTTCTTCGGTGGCCGTCCACCCGAGTTCGCCGGCCATCTGCAATACTTTTTCTCTGTAGTTCATCCTGCTCCGTGGTTAATCTGTGGAATGGGCTTTTATGAGGTCTGTGGTCTTGAGGCCGATCTCTCCGGCCCGCCGGATGATTGTTGCGATGTCGACGTCGTAAGGTCGTGAAGGGTCCAGCCTGCTCAGGTCCAACAGCGCTCTGCCGGCCTCCAGGGTCAGTTCGTGGATTTTCAGCTTCTGCCGGTTATAGAGCCCTGACACCCTCCGGTCGGGGTCTTCGGCCGAGGCCAGCGCTGTGGCTGCCCGGCGCTGCCAGGATAAGCCTTCGCTGGTGGCATGTTGGATCGTCATTTGGACGTTTTTCCCGGAGCTGTCCAGTGTTTCTATTCCCAGGTGGGTGACCATCTGCTCTTGGTCGCCGAACAGCTGGCGGAATTCGGCCTCGGTGAGGCTCCCTTTCAGGGTCAGCACCGTGGTCTTGTGGTGTGGCTTTTCGGGCAGGAGCTTGGTGATAATCTCATTGGCGGTGGAGTTGGGAAGTGGGGCGATGATGGGGTAGCGGGGCTGGTCGTGGTCATCCAATTGCATGGCTCCTTGTGTTGCCAACGGCTGTCTTCAACGCCGCTGGTCGGGACTTCTGTCCTCCTGTTCAGGTGAGGTTGCCCCTTGGCGGTGCCGCGTCCGGAGGGAGCTTGCTGCCAGGATTCCCTTAATGATCAGGGGGTACAGCGCGGTTACGATGGTCCAGGCGGTGAGGTATTCCCAGGCTGGCGTTCCGCCGGTGGGAGTGCCTGTTTGGGCCAGGTCTACGAGCTCGGTGATCTTCACCGTGGCCAGCGTGGTCAGCGCCGGCACTATGGCCCAGCCGGCGGTTACCGTTTTCCTTGCCCGCATCGGCAGGTCCAGGTTTCCAAGCGGGTTGATGCGCTTGAGTCCTTCGGTCAGCCTTGTCCAATGTCGGGTGGCGTTCATTCCCTCGGCCTGATGGGCAGCTGCTCTGGCTCCAGCTCCAGCTTGATGGAGTTAAGGTCCAGGTACTCGTCGGAGACGTGTCTTTCCGTTCTGGTTCTGTCGTCCTCTACCGTCACTGTGTAGTTGAATTTGACCACGTAGTTGACCGTCACGGCGCCGGTGCCGGCGGGTAAAAGCCGGTAGGTGAGGTGGTTGGTGACCGTCCGGACTTTCTCTCCGTTCGGTCCGGTGGGTTCCTCTGTTGTGGTTGCCCTACGTTCCTCAGGGACCTGCAGGTTAAGGTCCAGGTTATGCCTTTCCATGAGGTGGGCTTGCAGCCGGTCTTCCATTAGCGGCGCTGCGCTGCGCCACCGTTCCGCTGCGATGTGCGCCGGCAGGGTTGAGATGCCCTGCCCGATCAGCCATAGGACTCCGAAGAGTATTGTCAGCGTCCCAGCCAGTGTGAGCGCTGTAAAGAGCAGGACTGAGAGGACCTGCCTGGCGCTGACATCAGCTGTGATCAGCCTCTCGTAGTGTGGGCTTATCAATTTGGCGCCTCCGGCCCTGGTTTAGCAGTAGAATCCGTCTTGGTCCTCGTCTTCTCCGGCTGGGGTATCCCAAGCCTCGTCGGTGGGACCCGTCTGGCTGGCCGTGAACTCCTCCTGGTAGGAGGGCTCCGGCCCAGGTTGCAGGGGTTCGTCCTGGAAGCGGAACCAGGGAATCAGGTCGTAGTCCTCCCTGGGTACCTCCCAGATTGTGTCTCGGCAGAGCAGCAGCCGGATAATTTTGGGCGTTTCGCTTGCCAGCTCTGGTGATTTCACGGTCTTGACCGGTCCGGTCGCCGGCGGCCCGTGGGGGTTGTCCAGGAGCTGGCAGCGGACGTAGTTCATGTCCTCGCCGGTGTCGGCCTCATACACTGCGGCCGTGTACGTTTTTTCGCCGATGGTCTTCTCGATTACGATTATCTTGTCGTCCACCGGCGCCGGCCAGGCTTCTCCTGGCTCGAGCTTGATCCGCACGTAATGGGGTTGGCAGCTTTTTTCCATCGTTTTTGGGTACCTTACTTTCAGTTTGGATTCCGGTGGCGGCCGTCAGGCCCGCATGACCTCGACGCCGGCGGCCCTGGCGCGCTTTATCATATCGTCGGTGCCCGTTTCGCCGGGGAAGGCTACCACCAGTTCAGGCTTGCCTTCGTCCAGCATCTGCTGGTTTCGGTCGAACCCTGCCCGGTAGTTTACGGGTCCGGCTGGGCCCTTGGGCCTCCAGTTGGCCGGATAGGCCCGGCATTCAATGCCATGCTCTTTGGCGTATCTTCCCCCGAGCCGGTCGGCTCCCTTGGCAGCGCCGTGAATTATGAATCGGGGTTCTATTTCGTTCAGCACCTCGGAGACGTGCTGGTAATTTCCGTAGTTCCTGCCTCCACACACGAGTATCTTCAATCCCTTTGCTGGCATGACTGCTCTCCCTCCTGCTTTTTCGGATCCTTGGCCACTCTGACGCGGCCTATCCGCAGGAAGGCCGTCATTTCGCCTTCATGCCTTTAGCCTGGCGCTGCACAGGTGGTAGTCGCCGATGGGGATGGCTCGTGCCTGCCGTATTACCAGTCCGTTGCGGTAACCGTGGATATGGCTGGGCTGGCGTAGCGCGATTCTGAGGAAGTCGTCCATTTCCTCCCGGTCATTGATCTTGCCGTGGAACACTAGGGGGACGGCACTCATGTTCAGGGTCTCGGCTAGGAGTTCGGTTTCCTCCCAGCTCAGGATTTTGTTTTCGTCCACTGCCGTGTGGAGGTAGAGATTGTCGTCGGTATCCTCGCGCCGGTACCGGCTGTTGGGTCCGGTCCGGAGCGCCTGTCCGTGGAGCGTCTGCTCCAGTCCCAGCGTTTTCCAGCCGTGGCTGGACTGGGCGCTTGTCAGCCAGGGGTCTCCTCCCGTGGATCCGGCGTCTACCGGCAGCGCCTTGCCGTCGGTTATCGCTATCCGGTTTCCGCTGAGGAGTTCGGTGATGATAATTTCCTCGTTGAGGAGATTTCTCGGGCGCAGCTGCACCACGTCCGTGGTGTTCTCCGCCCCGGTCAGGGGCCAGAGGGGTATGTGGGGCAGCTGGGTTGCTCTTCTTGATTGCATTGTCATGTTCTGGTTGTCCTGTTGGCCGGTGCACGGCCGGCCCTTCAGTTCTGGTTGCAGAACGGGCATAGTGTAGCGTGCCTGGCCAGTTTGGCCACGGTCTCGCTGGTTATCCGCATTTTTTGGGCAATCTCCGACCTTTTCATTCCCCCGTTTCTGCAGGCCAGGTATTCGGTCATGTCGAACTGGCTGTGGGTCCCTTCCATGAGCTTGATTTCGTTGAGGTAGCTGGTGGCGGTGGTCCTGTTCAGTTCCGTTGACACGGCTATTTCCTCGCTGGTCCTGCCGTCGGCCTGCATTTGGGCTATTACTGCCAGCCAGTATTTCTTCTGGTGTACCTTCTGGGTATTCTTTGCGCCGCTGAGGTTCAGGTTTTTCTTCCAGTCCTCGGCCTGGTCCTCCCGGTCAGTTACGTTCTTTGCGAAGTTCTTGGTGTCGCCGCAGTGTTTGCACTGCCCTCGGCAGAAGCCGTCTTCGTCGGCCTCCTTCTCGACGATCCAGTGATGGGCGCAGCCTTTCTTTGCCCTTGCCTGTCTGGGCTGCTTTTTTCTTTCCGTCGTCGCCGCGGTCTTGAGCATCGCTGGCCGCTCCTTGCGGTGCCGTGGCTGGCCCGCTGGTTTTCCCGTAGTTTACTACGAACTCTCGGGGCGGGGTTTTTCCGAACCGGCGATTGTCACTGACAGTTGCCGCTTGACGCGTGTGTCTGCGACGGTCTTAATGTACCCATCAGGTCTGTTGTATTAGCCTGCGAAATATGGGGGTGCCTGTGTCTGAGCGTTCTTCAATCGAGTGGACCGATTCCACCCTGAATCCGGTTACGGGTTGCACCAAGGTCAGTCCGGGCTGCGCCCACTGCTATGCTGAGGCTGTGACCCTGCGATTCAAGCGGGGCCCGGCCTTCCTGCCGGGGGTGTCCGAGGTAGTCTTGCATTCCGACCGCTTGCGGCTTCCTCTCTCCTGGCGGCGCGGCCGCCGCATTTTCGTGAACAGTATGTCCGACCTCTTTCACGAGGAAGTGCCTGACGAGTTCATCTTGGAGGTCTTCCAGATGATGCAGGCGGCTGACTGGCACGTCTTTCAGCTCCTGACCAAACGGCCGGAGCGTCTTCTGGCGATGTCTTCCGATTTACCGTGGCCGTCGAATCTGTGGATGGGGGTATCGGTCGAGAACCAGTATTGGGCCGACCGGCGGCTTCCTCTCCTCGTTGAGGTTCCTGCTGCGGTACGCTTTGTGTCCCTGGAGCCGCTGCTTGGTCCGGTGCAAATGGGTTCTTCCCTGTCCCGTCTTCACTGGGTTGTCGTTGGCGGCGAGAGCGGCCCGCGGTGCCGTAAGATGCAGGCCTGCTGGGTCCGGTCGGTTCGGGATGCGTGTGTTTCGGCGGACGTGGCCTTTTTCTTCAAGCAGTGGGGTGGCTTCGTACCGGCGGCCGGTGGCCGTGAGCTTGACGGCCGCGAGTGGTCTGAGTTTCCAGCCCCCTATCCTGGCTCAGAGTCTTCCCTTTAAGGGTCAGGTTGCTCTGCAGGGGTGCTTTGGGGGGCCCGTATTCGTGGGCCCCTTCTTTTGACCGGCCGGTCTTAGATGTCGATGTGGTTGAGCCGGATCATCTCCCTCTCGCGCTGGCTGTGGTAGCCGCCCATCTCGTTGGTGACGTGGGGGGTCGGAAAGGTCATGCTCTTCAGGTGGCTGGCCAGCTTGTTTATCAGGTTCTTCATGGTTCGAATCCTCCCTTTTTTTTGTTAGAATCTCTGTTTCGGGTATTTGCGCCTGGACTTAACGTTGGTGCTGGGCGCAGGGCTCCTCGTTCCAGTAGGCGAAGCCGCATTCGGGGCACAGGGTGCTGGCTTCGTGCAGCTGGTGCTCGGTGAGGATCTTCTGGCCGCGGGCCTGCTGTTGCTGCCCGGGCTGGGCTCTCACCTTTTCCTCGCTTTGCTGGGCTGGCGCCTGCGGCGCCATGAGGTTTGGTTCGGTCACCGTTTACTCCTTCTTTGGGGCGGGCGGTCCTTTATCTCAGGGCCGGTCTGCCCCGGCTGTTTTCAATTTCATGTAGCAGCTCACGCAGCAGTAGAGCTGGCTGGGCCCGTCGCTGGCGAAGTATTGCTCGCAGCCCAGGCACTGTCGGATGGCCGCGGTGTTGCGGCCCCGGGTCGTGGTAATCACCAGTCTAGGCTCCCCGGGCCCGGGACGGGCCGGCGGAAGCTTTGATTCTCTTATTGTTCTTCGGTCCTCGCCGTGCGGCAGGCTGGACCTGTCCTTAATTCCGGCGATGGATGGCCGTCTTTCTCTCGGCGATTCGAGGGCGTCGGTTGCCCTGTGGGGGTCTATCTCTCCAGCTGTGGTTGGTATGCTCGCTTCGCAGCGTTCTCCGTTGACCGGCGTTGCTAGCTCTATGGCTTGGTGGTCCTCGGTGGCCGTCTTCGGGCCGGCATCGCTCCTATCGACGTTCCTGGGCTGCAGCAGTTCCTTTTCCCTGCGCTGCTCTGCCCGGTTTTTGGCCCGTCTTTGGGCCGATTTGCTCTCTTTCTTCTTCACCTGGGGCTTTTTCATGGTGGTACTCCTCTTCGGGGTATGTGCTGTGGCAGCAGAATTCTTGTCATCTGTCTCCGTCTCTCCGTTCCGTATTCAGGTTTGGAGTCGCGTCGGTTCTTCGCCCGTCCGCTGGGCGGGGGCTTGCCCTTTTCCGGTTAATCTCTTAATGGGAAGGCGGCTTCCCGCCTTCTTAACCGGCCGTCTTTGGCCGTTTTCCTTGTGGCCTTCTGGCTAATTTCCGGTCCGCTGGATCAGTTCGGGGCCGTCGTTTCCGGCGTTGTTCACCCTGTTGCTTACCCGGTGGAATTGGATCAGCTCCGCCGGCGTCGGTTTGAGAAGCTTTGCCAGCTCCGCGCCGCGGTCCGCTCCGGCCTCGAGCCACATGTCTATCGTGTTGGCAGTGAGGATTGCCGGCATCCGGTGGTGGATCCCGCGCAGGTTTTCGGAGCTGTCGGTCGTGATTATCACGACTGAGATACTGTGCGGTCCCGCTGCATGCCTCTGCCTGACCATCAGCCCGGCCATGGCGAAGGTTTCGCCGTCCGCGGTCGATACGAAGTGGGGGCATGCCTTGCCCCGTTCCCTGGACCATTCGTAGAAGCCGTTGGCCGGTACGATGCATCGGCTGGCGCGGAAAGCCTGGCTGAAGGTGGGCTTGATGGTAAGCGTTTCGCTCTTGGCATTGATCAGTGGCTTTCCTCCGTCCCTGTTGGGGAGTCCCCAGCGACAGTTCTTCATGCTCCGACCCGTCGGGTCGCTATAGATCACGGGCACCAGCCGGTTGGGGGCTATGTTGTAACTGATGTAGGGTTCGTCGCTCTGGGTGCGGAATCCGAATCGGGCCTGGAGTCCATCGCTGTCTGCGGTCAGCACGTACCTACCGCACATTGGGCGTTCCTCCTGTTGCTGGCTGTGGCTTGACGGCCCGGGCCGTTATGGGCCCGGGCTTTCTCAATTCGATGCGGTTGCTGAGATTCTTACCGCCGGATCAGGCGGCCTTCATCCGTTCGAAGAACTCTTCCTCGGTTATGATGGGAATATTCAGGCTTCGCGCCTTGTTCAGCTTGCTGCCGGGCTTCTCTCCTACCACCAGCAGGGTGGTTTTGGCGTTGACAGAGCTGGACGTGTCCCCGCCCTGTTGGTGGATCAGTCTTTCAACGTCCACCCGGGTCATATTTTCAATCTTCCCGGTCACCACGACGTTCTCGCCGTCGAACCTGCCGTGCTTAACGGTCATTGTTTCCTCCGTTATCTTGATTTGGTTCGCCTCTTCTGTTTGGTCAGGGCTGACCAGGCCCTCGATTGCCCTGACGCCGCAGCGGCGCATTATTTCCACCGTTGCCCGGACCTCGCGGGACGTGAGTCCCATCCTCATGCTTTCGGCAATCTTTGGTCCTATTCCCTCCATGTTCAGGAATGTGCTCGGATTCTCCCGGATCACCTGGTCAACGCTCTGATAGCGTGCCGCCAGTTTCCGGCAGACGCTGCGCCCCATTCTCTCGATGCCGAGGGAGTAGAGGACGTTGGCTAGGGGCCGGTTTTGGGACTCGGCCAGGCGCTCCTGCAGGTTGCGGGCGTTCTTTGGCCCGGACCCGGGCAGGCTGGCCAGTTGGCTGAGGGTCAGCAGGTATAGCTTGGCGGCCGAGCGGTTTTCCGCTGGCCGTTCCGGGTCGTGTTCCACGTCCATGGCCGCGATGGCTTCGCACATCACGTCTCCGATCCCGTCGACGTCCATCGCGTCCCTGCCTACCAGGGATTTGATCTGGGCTGGCAGCCTCCCGGGACAGTCTGTGGCGGCGCACCAGTGTCCGGTTTCGCCGGGCTTGGTGGTTACCGGTCCCTCGCAGTCCGGGCAGTTTGATGGCATTTTGAATTCCGGCATGGTCTCGGCCTGTCGCGGCGACGCCGGCCCGGTTACCTGGGGTATCACGTCCCCGGCCCGTTCGATGACGACCTGGCTCCCGGCCCGGATATTCTTCTTCCGGACGTCGGTCTCGTTGTGGAGGCTGGCCCTCTCGATGGTTACGCCGCCGATGTGAACCGGCTCCAGTACCGCCACCGGGGTTAGCCGTCCGAACCTTCCCTGGCTTATTTCGATCTTTTGCAGCGTGGTGATTGCCCGTTCGCTGGCGAACTTCCAGGCGATGGCCCACCGGGGTTCGTGGGAAGTTGCGCCGGCGGCCTCCTGCTGCTTCAGGTCGTTGACCTTGAAGACTACGCCGTCGATGTCATAGTCCAGGTGGTCTCGCCGGTCCTCGATGGACTGGAAGGCCCTGATCGCCTCCCCTTCGTCGGCGCAGACCAGCGTTAGCGGGTTGGTCGGCAGTCCCAGGATGGACATCCAGGACAGGGCGTGCTCCTGGGTCTTTATCGGCTCGGGCGGATTTTCCAGCGTGTAGGCGTAGAAGAGCAGGGGTCTGCGGGCCGTCTCCGAGGGGTCCTTTTGGCGCACTGCGCCCGCCGCGCCGTTTCGCGGGTTGGCCAGCGGTTCCTCGCCCCGCTCTGCCCTTTCGGCGTTGTAGATGGCGAAGCCGCTGCGCGGCATGTATATCTCGCCCCGCACCGCCAGTACGGCGGGCACCTCTCCGATCAGCCGTTGGGGTATTGCGGGAATTCCCCGCACGTTCTCGGTTACGATCTCCCCGCTGGTTCCGTCGCCCCGTGTTGCGGCCAGCGCCAGGTTGCCCTGGTGGTACTCCAGTCTTATTGCGATGCCGTCGATTTTGGCCTCGGCGGTGAGCCGGCCCTGGCGGTTTACGCTTTTGCTCCGCAGCCAGCTCCGAAAATCCTTTTCGCTGGTCATGTTGCCCAGGCTCAGCATCGGCTCCGGATGCTTCGTTGTGCTGAACTGGGCGCTGGGCGCCGCGCCCACGGTCCTTGTCGGAGACGTCGGCTCCTGGTAGCCGGTCTTCTCTTCCAACTCCTTTATCTGGCGGATGATATCGTCGTATTCTTCGTCGCTGATCTCTGGCTGGTTGGCTAGGTAGTAGAGGTGGTTATGCCTTCGCACCTGGGCTTTCAGGTCCTCCAGCACCGCGTGGTCGTCATCGGTCCGGGTCATGGTCATGGGGTTGGCCCTCCGTTGCAAAATGGAGCGGGGCGCCCCGGTTGGGACGCCCCGCTTCTCGTGGTTGCTTATTCTTTTTTTAGGATTCCGTCAGTCCCTCTCTTTGTTCTGGTTCTGGTGGCATAGCCGCACTACTCCGGCGGTGCCCAGGGCTCCCAGTGAGCTTGCGGCGCCCATCTTGCTCCACGCGCAGACCAGGTCTATCCCGAACCGGGTGGCTTCGTGCTGTTCGGGTCCGTAGGGCAGCCCCATCAGCCACGCCCAGTGGAGGACTTCCCTTGTCGGTGCTATCAGCAGGTAGACCACCGGCAGCAGGCTCATGGTCACTGCCAGCCCGTACCATGCCCTGGTCAGGTGTTCCAGCGCTGAGCGGTTTTTGGGGCTGTCAGCTTCATCCCTTGCCCTGCCGGTCGCTGCGGCGCACCAAAGGAATATTCCGGTCGTAACGGCGCCGGTGGCGAGCATGAAATATACCGGGTGGACCGGTCCGATCAGGTTGTAAATCCACCTGGGATCGGTCGTGAGGCCTACGGTCACGCTTAGTCCAGTCAGGAGGCCCAGCTTCAGCGCTGTTCTGGAGAGTTCCGGAAGTCCGTCCCTCGGCGCGTTGCTCATGCCGAAGTCCTTCATGGCAGGCCCGCCACCTGCCTGGCCAGAGGTCGGAGGATGGTGCCCGTATCGTAGTAATCCCGTACCAGCTCGCCGGTGCTTGATTCGATGCAGGTCATGCAGCTGACGGAGGTTATCCGCGCGTCGCTTTCCCTTTCCTCGCTCCTGATCCCCGGGCTCACGTAGTGTTCGAAGGCGCCGGAAGTCTCGCTCATTGCCCCTTCGATCCTGTATTCGGCGTGGTTATCCGGCAGGTATATGAAGGCGTCGCCTCCCTCCTCGCTGAGGGCGTTGTTGCCGCACCGGCGGCAGTTCAGGATCATTCCCTCGAAGGCTGCGCCTATGGCCATGTGCCAGCCGCTCTCTGTCTTGGTGGCGCTCCGGCTGATGATTGACATCCCGTGGTTGCAGGAGTCGATGTCGGCGTTGATCCTGAATTCCTCCAGGGTGTGGAGTCCGGTGCAAACCACGACCATGTTAAAGGTCTTTTCCCTCATCTTTTATTTTCACTTCCTTGGCTTCGTTCTTGTCCCGGCATGGCTGTATCCGGTCGCTCTTGAGCGGACCGGTCATGACGTGCCCGATCAGGGCTCTCCGGTAATAGCTCTCCCGGGCTGGCTGGTTCTTCCGGCCGAGCTGGATGCTGCCTCCTGCGCCCTTCATAATCCTGCCGAAGCGCAGCCATTCAGACTTGTTTTCCTGCTTGTAGGTTACGGTCGCGTCGAGCCGTTTTTCGTCTCCTTCCACTAGGGTTGCCCAGATGGTTATCCGGTCGGCTCGGCCTTTGCATTTCAGCTCGACGTGTTCGATCAGCATTTTACGAGGCTTCACTTTGGATTTCATTGCAGTGCTGCCCCCAGGTGCTGGCACCCGGCGTTTATCAGGCTGACTCCGATGGCTATCAGCGCGACCTGAAGTATCAGCCTGCCCAGCGCGCTTCCCTCCTGGGAGGGTTCCCTCTCTTTGTGGTCTTCAGGTTTGTAATCAGGTGTCGACGACATGACTCTGGCCTCCTAGACTGGCTCTGTTCCTGTCGCCCGGCAGCCCTGCTATGCGGGCTGCTTTCCCGATTTCTCCCCTTTCTTTTCTTTCTTTCTCCTAGCCGGGCTCGGTGAAGCTTTCCATGATGGCAATGGCGTCGGTGCTGTCCAGCTCCTCGTTGCCCCGGCAGATGGATATGGTTACGGCGTAGCCGCTTTCCTTTGCCGGGTGCAGCCGGGACCTTGCGAGCTGTACCCTGGCGTTTTCCCGGCAGCTTCCCAGGTCGATCTGTCTGAGGAAGCTCACCCGGATTACGTTCTGGCCGTTGGAGTAGGTTCCGTATGCGCTCTGCTGGCTGTAGGTGGTCCAGTCTCCTGCCTTGCTCAGCAGCTCCCGCTGGATGTATCCGTCAGCGAAGCCCGCCAGGGAGGTTCCCTTGCTGACGTCGTACCGTTGCACGGTTATCCGGGTCTCGTCCTCCAGGTCGCTGGCTATGGTCATCCGCTCATCCTCGGTCCAGCTCACCCAGCGGGTGGGCGCCTTTATTTCGAAGCCGAGTGTTTCGCTGACGTAGGTCTCCAGCTCTCTTGGGACCCGGGTGGGCGTAGGCGTAGGTCCCGGCGTGGGCGGTACTTGTGTCGGTATCGCTGTTGGCGTCGGGCGGCGCGTTGCCGGTGGCGGCGTAGTTGGTGTCGGAGCCGTTGTTGCCGTGGGCAGCGCTGTCGCTGTCGGTTTGGGGGTCGCCGTTGGTTCCGGGGTTGCGGTGGCGTTCCGTAGCGCCTCTGCCACCGTTGTTGCCAGTGAGCTCTGCGGCACGGTGTGCTTTGTCCCGGCGTCTGATTCCAGTTCCGCGGAGCGGCTGGTTACCGGCGGGGTAGTCCCTCGGTCCTCTGCCCTGGTACGGCTGTTCTGGAGCTCCTCGCGCCGTTCCTCCATCGCCCTTGCGATTTCGTCCAACCTGGTTTCCAGGTCGTCCGCGGCATCGTTTGGCGCGTCGGCTTGGTTTGTTTCAAGTACCGGCGTTGGCGGTTCGGGTGGCGGCACTGCGGTCGCCAGCGGTGGCAGCGGTACCTCTGTCGGCGGTTGCTCTGACGGCAGCACGTCTCCGTTGGAGCCCATACAGGCTGTTGCCAGCGTGAGCAGCGTTGCCAGGATAGCGGCCGTTGCTGCCGCGTATAGTCCTCTTGCCTGATCAGTTTTGGTTCGGGTATTCACTGGCGTCGCCTCTCTTGGTCTCCTGCAGAGCCCGGTGTAATGGGTGGTTGGTTGGCTGGTACAGGCTCCACCTCAGGCTGTGGATTATTTTTGCCCTCTGGGTTGTAGGTCGAGAGGCCAGCTCTGCCTTGAGGTCGGGCCAGGTTCCTGCGCCTCTTTCGCCGGTTACCGGATTGGTCCAGATGGCCCACTTTTCCTCTTCAGGCTGGGGTGTGTGTTGCATGTTCCACCGCCTTATCTTCGGTAGGCTATGGCTCGGCCCTGGGTCTCCAGTGCTTTTTCGCCTAGCTTGGCGGTCAGGGTCTGCACCAGGTCGGAGTGTCGGACAGTTACCTTCCTCGGTTTTATGTGGACGGTTTCGTGTCCGAGTATCCGGAGCTTCTCCGCGATGAGCAGGCTTCTGTGGCATTTTTCCGGATCCTTTTCTGTGCACATGAATGCGGTTAGTTGGTCAGCTGCGCTGAGCAGGATCTGGTTCAGCGTGGTGATGAACGGAGTCTCCTGGGCCATCAGTCCGTAGTCGGCCACCCCGTTGCGGTACAGCCGCTCCGTCGTGGGCCTCCCGCCCAGGTTTTGTCCCTCATACTGGTAGTCGATGCCCTTTCCGGTCAGGAAGGTCTCCAGCTCTTTTCGGTTGAAGTGGGGCACGTAGTTGGATTTCGGGTGGCTTCTTACGTCGATTACCCTGGCGATCCCGTGCTGGTTCAGCATGTTGAGGAAGCCCGCGGCTGTGTGGTTGGAGTGGCCTATCGAATAGAGCACGGCCTGACCCTCCTTTTCCTCGGGTTCCTGTGACTTCTGGTTCATAGTTCAGTTTTCCTTTTCGGTCGCTGGTCTCAGCATTTTATGTAGCGCGGGGGTCCGGTTGGGTCCAGGTTCTCGCCGGCCCGGTCTTCGAGGGCCTGGTGTACGCCTTTGATCGTTCTGACCAGGTATGCCGCCGCCCGGTGCATCAGGTCCGGTTCTTCGGGGTCCTCGTACAGGATCACCGTCCTCTTTCCGGTGGCGATGGCGTATCCGAGTTCCAGGTGGGCGGACCGGCTGCAGGGCAGCACGCAGATGACCGCTGTGGCTTCTTTTAGCGCGGTCATGTCCCGTTCGAATGTTTTGACGCTGTCCTGGTCTTCGAGCATTTGAATCACTTGCTCAAAGTCGATGCTTCGGCCGTGTTCTCCCTGCCCGTTGCTGTTCAGCTGCGCCCAGGCCCCTGGCTGATTCTCCTCGGTGAAGTTGAAGACGGTGTGTCCGTTCTCTCTCAGGCTTTTCGTCAGCTCTGTCAGGCGCCGATTGCGGCTGCTGCTTGCGATGTAAATCTGGTGTTGGTTGGGCGAGTTTTCTGTCATGGCTGGGAATCTCCTTTATCTGCTGGCAGGCCATAGTACCATTGGAGGGTGTCAGCGTGGTTTTTGATTTCGGGAAATTCCGCGATGAGGGCTCCTATCGCGCTCTGGGGGTCGTGGGCCCGTATTCTTTTCATTCCGTCGTAGAAGGGCTGGGCTCCGGCCTGATCTCTGATCTTTGCCAGCAACGCGGTTCCGAGCCGATAGTGGCACTGGGTTGTTGCGTTGTACCTGGGCCTTTGGGCCAGGGGCATTTCTTCGGCGCAGCTCGCGGCCTCTTTCCAGAAAGTGCCGTGCTGCTCGGACCCGGCGATCAGTTCAGCCATTCCTTCGGCCAGCCAGACCTCGGCGCCGTGCCAGTAATGGTGGGCGATTTCGTGGAAGAGTATTCTTTTCAGTTCCGCCCGGTCGGGCTGGTGTACAGCTCCCTGCTCGTCGTATCTCCGGTTGATCACGGTCGCCGTGTCGTAATTTATTCCTCCCACCGTTGGGTGACCGGTGTCTCCCATGACCAGTATTACTGTCTGGTCCGGCAGGGGCTCCTGGTTGACCAGCTCGTTGTGGGCCACGGCTTTCTTGAGGTACTCCATGGTCTCGCTGCGTCCCCGGCCGTAGGGTCTCACTATGTGCAGGGTTATCCGGCCGCTGTGCGCTGTTTCGATTGTCGTGCTTTCAACCGTCGTATTCTCCGGCTTCAGCATTTCGTGGAGGCGGGCCGGCTCGTGTCTGGATGCCGCGTACGCTGCCGCTATTACCGGGGTCCATGCATCGGATATGCCCGTGTCCTGGAACGTGGGGTGGTCCAGGACCTCTTTCAGGTCCTCCGGACTCCTGTGGTATAGCTGCGCGAGGGTTTTGACCGCGCTGCGGTCCTCCGGTTGCCAGGTCTGCAGGAAGGGCATTGACGCTATGCCTCCCGGCTCTTCGTTGTCATGCCGGCTTTCCAGCCCGGTTACGATGTCTACTGTTTCTCTTTGCAGGGCGTTGAGCTCCCGCCCGGTCCACGGCAGCTGAAGCGGCCTGATTATGGTTGCCGTGCCCGGCGCCCAGCCGTCGCTGTCCGGTTTCGTCGTATCTTGCTGCCTTTCTTCAGCGGTGTGGCTGTGGCTGTGCTCCGCGATCCGTGGATTGGTGGCGATATGCTCTGGAAGTTGCCACTCGAATCTTTCGCTCGAGGCAAAGGCTTCGGATCTCAGGTCGTTCATTCGCTGGCGCAGCTTCTCGGTCCGTTTCGGGTTAGCTCCGCTTTTGTCGGCGTGCCAGACGGCGTGGTGCATGCTCGTGAGTGCGGCCTTGGTCTCTCCCGCGAGGGCCTGGCAGTATCCGATGAGTTCGTGGCTTCTTGAGGATTCTGCGGCGTAGCCGTGTCCAAGCTTGAGCCTTGCGATGTGGTCTCTCGCTGCGTCGATGGCGCCCTGGCAATCGCCGCTTTCGGCCCTGTCTACGGCCGTCGTGAGTCGGCTGACGGTCCGGTCATAACCCTGTGGGGTCTCCGGTTCGGTGGCTTCCTGCTGTGGGGGAGGGCTCTTCAGGCTGGTCTGCGTCGGCGTCTCCAGGTGATCTGGGTTGTTGTTATCCTGGCCGGTATTTATGGTTATGCAAGCGGCCTGCGCGACAGCCGCTGTCAGCAGGGCGGCCAGCAGAATGGTGGTTGTTCGCCTATTTTTCATGTTAAGACCCAACCTTCAGGGCCAGGTTGGTCGTACGGCCGGGTGCTCTGCGCCGGCTTCCCTGAACGTGCAGCTCTCTTTGCACCTGGTCCAGGTACTTTGCGTCCTCGGCCTTCCGGTTGGCCTCAAGTCCGGCTTTTATTTCCGCTGTGGTCATTCCGCTTTCCGACATCGTAGCCCGGTAACGGTTGAAGGTCTCTTCCAGGGCGTGCTCCCCCTCTTCCAGGGTCTTGAAGTTCCTGATGCCGCGGATCGGCGAGCGGGGCAGGTCTCCGATGCAGCACCATCCCCTTGCTGAGGGCAGCTGTGACGGTCGCCGAGCCAGTTCTCCGTCGGGATGGTACTGGTCGCTCTTGTAGAGCGTAGCGTCGAAGTCGGGCCCGATGTATTCCACTATTCCGGGTTGAACCTGGATCCAGTTCTGGCTTTTCATTTTCCACACCTCGTTGAGCAGGTTGCGCGTTCTTCCGCTTACCTTCCGGCCTCGCTGCTCTGGCGCGAGGCTCTTCCCCACGGGGTTTGGTGGCCCTGTTGGCCGCTGTTTCTCGCCGGCCAGGCTTCACGGCGTCCTGGTGTCAGGATGGTATGATGGCAAAGCGCCCGGGTGACTTCCCGTCCTGGCCGCTCTCCTGTTGCAAGTCGTGGAGACTTGCCGGAAAACTGCTTTACCCGCCCACCGTTCTTCTGTTAAGGTTCTCTAACATCCTGGCGGCGAGCCGTCACGGCCTGTCGTCGATTTGGGGGGGTTGCAGTTATGTCTCTGTTCGTTGGGTTTGTGGGGTTCAAGGGCGGGACCGGCAAGACTATTCTCTGCTTTCAGATGGCGGAGCGGGCGCTGGCCGCCGGGCTCAAGGTCTGTGTCGTCGATCTCGACCCGGAGCTGTCGTCCCGTGATCATTTCCTCTGGCGTTCCCAGCGGGAGCTTTCTACCTGGGACCTGGAGGTCAAGGACGTCAGTCGTGCGCCGGAGCGGGAGATGTTTGACGGATCCTTGGATTCCTACGACATCGTCTTCTGCGATTTCCCGGGCTTTAACTCCGACCGGGTGCGTGAGTATATGGACCGCATGGACCTTATGCTTGCTCCTATCTCTGCCAGCCCGCAGGACCGGACGGTGAATACCTCTCTCGGCTTTCTTGGCCAGCGACGCTCGTGGCCACTTTATTTTGTCGTCAACCACGTTGCGGTCAGCAGCAAGCGGGCGCGGTCCCTGCTGGAGGACCTTTTCGCCGGCGAGTTCAAGATCTGTCCGGTCATGGTCTCCCGCTGGGTACTTTTCCACGAGTCGTCCGAATGGGGTTACGGGGTGTGTGAATACGCTCCTGAGTCCCGCGCTGCGGCTCAGGTGGGCCGCCTGTGGTCCTGGTTGGATGAAACCCTTGGTACTCTCGTTGAATCGCGGCTTGCGGCCGCAGTTTGAGGTGATGTTTATGAGTTCCCAGTCTTCAAAGCCCTCCGTGCCCCTTTCGGGTCGCTCGCACATCGAGGCTGCCCGCGAGCGCGACGTCAGCCGACAGCTGGCGGATTCTCCTCCGGAGAACGGTTCTGGTTCTTCGGATGCGGCCGAGTCCAGATGGTCCAACGTGGTTGCCAAGCCCCGCGCTAACGGCAAGGTCAAGACGACCATTCATATATTGGCCGAGCGTCAGGCCTTTCTCCGTCGCGCGAATTACATCACCGAGCGTAGCGTTTCCGACCTGGTGGACCAGGCTATTGAGCTGCTTGAGAAGGAGCTCGCCCTCGATGACTAGGGCTGTCCTGAAAGCCTGGCGTTGGTGGGCCCCCGCTGGTTCTGGTAATGGCTTCCGAGTTCCGGATGGCCATAGGGCCGCCGGGCTGGCTTGTCCATCATCATCAGCGCCATCTGCCCGATCTTCATACCTGGCCGGAGCCTTATGATGTGCCTGGCCAGGTTGCTTATTTCCAGCGTTAGATCTCCGCTGAACCCTGGGTCTATGAATCCGGCCGTCGCGTGTATTGCCAGCGCCACCCGGCCCAGGGTGCTTTTGCCTTCTATCCTGCCGACAATGTAGTCCGGCAGGCTTATGATCTCCATCGTGCTGCCCAGTACGAAGTCTCCTGGAAGGAGGAGGTATCCTTCCGGTCCTATGTCGACCTCTGTGGTGGGTACGTTGGTTCCTTCCTCTACGTCCACGATCCGTGACGGTGTCTCGTCGAATGTTCTCAGCTGGCCTGCCAGGTGGAGCTCCACGCTGGCGGCTTGCAGGTCGCGCTCGGTGAAGCCGCTTATTTTGATCTCGCCATCGTCGATCAGCTTTTTTATCGTCTGGTCGCTCAGCATCAGTCCTCCGGTTGGAGTATCTTCATGGGGCGTCCGGCCTGTCTTTTCCAACATGGTATATGTCCTCTCAGCCCTGGCTTCGGTAGACTTCTTCCTGGAAAAGGCTGGGGTGCAGGCTGGCCAGTTTGTCCGTTGCCTCTTTTATCGGACGCCTGATTGAAGCGTGGGCTTTCTCCGATGTCCTCAGTCGCAGCAGGTGGTAGCACTCGCGCAGGTTTACCGTGGTGATCATCCGCTGGATGTGCGTGTGGGTTACCAGGTAGGCGGCCGCTGGCGGGCAGTATTCGGCGATTTTCTGGTGCGCCCTCGCGGCCTGTTCCAGCGCCTCGTCGAACTCGTCGGCTGCGCCGGCTTCCTCTATCAGGTCCGGCATGGTCCGTCCCAGCGAGATGGTGGGCTGCTGGGGCAGCAGTGATTGGATCCGGTGGCGCCGGAACTCCCGCAGGGCTCCGTAGTCCATGGCCAGCTCCAGTGTGAAGTGGATCTGTTCCAGCTCCCTGGGCCCCGGGTCGTGGGGCCCCATCCTCTTCAGGTAGCTTGCGATCAGCTCTGCTCTTTCCTCTTCTCCGAGCGCCTGGGCGGTGTTCCTCGCCTGCTGGTAGCTTGTGTTATGTCGGTGGAAAAGGTAGGCGGCGGCGAGCCTTTCCTCGGCGTCCCGGTCGTCCTGTATTACCCGGGCCGCCGGCCCCTTATTTTTGTTTCGCGCCGATGCTCCGATGGTCATCTGCACCGGTCGGTTCAAGTCCTTCTGCAGGTAGTCGGAGGCTTCGGCGTACTTAACCAGCGAGGGGCAGATTTTGAGCGCTTCCTGCTTTAGTTTCTGTCCCAGCTCTCTCTCCTCGTCGAGGGGCGCTGACAGCAGCTTGCTGATGGCGTGTTCCATCGTCCTGGCGTTGGCGGTTAGGCCTACGTTTGTTGTTGTGGCCGCAGGCAGCAGGCCTCTGCTGGAGTCCATGGCTATACGTTCCAGGCGGCTGGTGAAAGCCCTTTCGGTCTCGCCAGCATTTTTGTCTGTGGTGGTTTTCAGGTGCGTTACGCACTGGGCGGTTATGGTCTCGTAGCTTTGCATCAGCTGGTTTGCCGCCTCCTTGAAGGCGGCGATTAGCTGCGGTTTCCCGGCCAGCTCGGCCGGTGTATGAAAGTTTCCTGGGATGATGGCCTGGTATCTGGAGGATTTTTCGGTGTAGGAGCCGAGCCGGTTATCCTCCAGCCGGTCCACGGCGAGCCTGGAGAAGTTTTCCACCGCGATGTGGAGGACTGCGTGTTCTGCCACTGACGCGTGGCCGTACCCCAGCACCCACTTTTCGTTGAACTCCTCTGCCCTGGTTGCGGTCACCTGTCTGGCGATGGCGTCGAAGGCTTCCGGGTTGCGGGAGGTCATTGCAAAGGTTACGGCTATTTCTTCTTCGGTGGTCTCCCTGTGGTTCAGCGCGTAGACCCGGGTTACCGGGTTGTCAATTTCCGGCAGCCGGCTTTGTGTCATTGGTTTCTCCATTCCTTCGCGGGGTACCGGCGGCGGTTTTCGTTCCCGTTTCCGGCGCCATTTTTCGTCGGTCTCGTGCTTCCGTTGCTGCTTTCAGCGTGGGCAGTCGGCAGGCGGTGACCTGCACCCGTTTCTGGGCCGCGTTGCTGTCCCATTTGTTCTCCCTCGCCCAGGCGTATTCCAGGCAGGCCCGCAGGTAACGGACGTTGCGGGTCTCCTCCATCCTGTAGGGGCCGGAGCACTCGCTCTGCCAGGGCCCGGCGGCTGGTGTAGAGTGAACCTCCCTGCCCTGCAGTTTCATTCGGGCCTTCCAGGTTTTCCTCCATCTGTCGATGGCTATCTGTATGTTGTGGAATCCCGCCTGGGCGTTGGGGTGGTCGTGGAAGTCCCCGCGCCCCTTCCTCATCTGGTGGTCGAGCCTCAGCTCCCGGTAGTTCCGGCCCTTGCGGAGCAGGTCCGTTACGGCCCTTGCTTCATCTTGTTTGCCGCTTCTGGCCGGCGGCGCCGTCATTCAGCTGCACCCTTTGGTTTGATTCCAGATGGTTCTCATCATCTCGAGTTGGTCGGCGCCGATGGCCTCTTCCATTTCCCTGTGGTCTACTACCGCGATCGGGGTCGCTTTTCCTCTTGCGAAGCCCAGTTCCGTGAGGACTCCCTTGCTCTCCTCCCAGCCGGGCAGGCAGAGCAGGACAACCCCGGCCGCCGCGGCCAGGAAGCTCATGTCAAGGGTGTACCATCCGTCCGGGTGGTGGATCCCGTCTTCCTCCAGTTTCACGGTGTAGGCTATTGGGGAAAATACTGCGTTGCCCTGTCCGATGATCGCCTTTGCCATTTTGGCGATTGCCTCGCGTCTCAGCGCCATCAGCTTCTTGTTTTCGCTGTAGTAGGGCGCTGCCAGGTAAACGTAGCCGGGTATCGGCCGGTTCAGGCCCTGCATGTAACGGTTGAAGTCGCCGTTGGGGCCTTCGATGTCCGGGGGAGTGTTGGGCAGTCCTTTTCCTGTCATTGGAAGCTTCTCCTGGTCCGTGGCTTCTTTTTTGGTGTGGTCAGCACTTGCTCCAGCCGCAGTAGTTGTCGACGCAGGAGAGGCAGCCCTCCTTGTAAATCACCTTGCCGTTGCAGTCGGGGCATTTGTTCTGCACTTCGTTCTCTACCGTGGTGAACATGGCTTCCAGCCCCATCTGGATGGCCTCCGGCGCCTTGACCTCTACCTGGTTGGTGGCCTGGTTTATCAAGGCCCGGGCCACCGCGTCGGGCGCCGACCGGATCTGGATGCCGTTGTCCCACGCGGGGCAGCAGGTTATTCCCAGCAGGTTGCTTATGATCTCGGTCTCGCATACGCCGGCCCGCAGGGCCATGGAGGCCAGCCGGCAGATGGCCTCCAGCTGCGCCGAGTCGCATCCACCGGCCTTTCCCAGGTTGGCAAATACCTCGAAGGGCTTGCCCTTCTCGTCGTCGTTGATGGTGATGTACATGGAGCCGTGACCGGTGTGGAAGCGTTCCGTTTTTCCCGACGTTATGCGGGGACGGTTCCGCGCGTAGAGCACAACGTTGTCTTCGTCAACGTCGGACTCGGCGGTGCCGGTGGCCCCGGTGCTCAGGACCTGGTTCTCCTTGCTGCCGTCCCGGTAGACCGTAATCCCCTTGCAGCCGGTCTCGTAGGCCCGCAGGTAGGCTTCCATTACGTCCTCGCGGGTGGCTTCGTTGGGGAAGTTGATCGTTTTTGACACCGAGTTGTCGGTGTATTTCTGGAAGGCGGCCTGCATCCTTACGTGCCAGTCGGGCGATATGTCGTGGGAGGTCCTGAATATCTCCTTGGCCCAGTCCGGGGCTTCCAGTTCCTGCAGCGTTCCCTTCTGGCTCAGCTGTTCCATCAGCTCGGCGCTGTAGAAGCCGTGGTGCCTGGCGACGGCCTCAAAGTAGGAATAGCCTTCGTACAGCTTGGTGTTGTCCATGACGTTTCGGACGTAGGATAGCGCGAACAGGGGTTCAATGCCGCTGGAGGCGTCGGCGATTATGCTGATGGTCCCCGTTGGCGCGATGGTTACCGGCGCCGAGTTGCGCATCTGGCGGGGGTTATCCCCGCTGTTGTAGAGGGAGTGGTCCCATTCCGGGAAGGTGCCGCGTTCGCTGGCCAGCTCGTGGCTGGCCTCGTGGGTCATGCGCTGGATGGCGCTCATCACGTCCTCGGCTATCTGCAGTCCCTCCTCGGAGTCGTAACGGATTCCGAGCTGCACCAGAAGGTCGGAGAATCCCATGATACCGACCCCGATGCGCCGGGTGCGGCGGGTCATATCCTCGATCTCCTTCAGCGGGTAGTTGTTCATG